>JGI11705J14877_10000502_pt1 | contig 24424 bp, 25 predicted proteins | sample Etolaghawater15m_FD_14877 | JGI IMG/M metagenome (IMG submission 14877)
AGAAACGGTGAAATCTCAGGTCAAGTTCGCTCTATATATGCAGCTTATAATCAAAAGTCCCCTTCAAAGACAGATACATATGCAACTGCGCTAGGGGGGATGTTTAAGTATGAATTGGCAAACTTTAACGGTTTTAATGCAGGAGTTGCAGTGACGGGTTCTCAAGACCTTAGCTTTGCCACAGGAGATACTTTAGAGTCTAGACACAATGATGAACTCTCTTCACCTAAAGGGAATTATATCGCCATGAGTGAAGCGTATATCAACTATACTGATGGAAGTTTGAATATCCGTCTTGGAAGACAGATGATAGACACTCCTTTAGCAGACACGGATGATTCAAGAATGATTCCAAATACCTTTGAAGCATATATGCTGACATACGAGATGGATCATATTGTGCTCACTTTAGGAAATGTGCAAAAATGGCAAGGTGCAGGTGCAGGACTGGGCTATAATGATACGGGTGTAAAATTAAATGATAATTGGATAGACACAGAAGGCTCTGGTACGTCTATGATAGGACTTAGTTATTTGAATGCACTGAAATTTAGGGCTTGGTATTACGATATTCAAAAAAGTATAAATGCATCAAAGGCTTCCTATTTTGAGTTGGGTTACCATAAAAAAGGAGATATCGCTTTACATGGTGCTATACAATACTTACATGAATCTGAGGCAAAAAATAGCGGAGTTCAAGCAGATATATATGGCGCGCTTGTAGAGTTAATAATTCATAATGCAGGTGTCAATATAGCGTACAATAAGTCAAAAAAACATCAAGGAAAAAGAAGTTTCTCAGGAATTGGCGGGGGTTCTTTATATACAAGTATGGATACAATGTTGCTAGATGAAATTGCACAAGACAGAGATGCATCCTCTCTTGTTGCGGGTTTTGAATATGAGATAGAGAACTTTAAAGTTATCTATGCCTATGGCGATTTTGTAGGTGAAGCGGACAGTCTGGGAAACAGTGTGCATATTGTTGAACAAAATTTAGGTTTAGAATATACGATGGAAGAATCTTTTTCTTTAGCTGCGATATATGTTAAAGAAGAAGATAAGCAAAGTGTTGCCCAAACAGCAAATGACTGGGATAGATTCCAGCTGATGATCGCATACAATTTTTAAAAAGAGATAAAAAATGAATACTTTAAACGACTGTAAAAAAGCTTGCAAGGTAAAGGTTGTAAAATTAAACGCTCCAAGCGATTTAAAACAACGATTAATCTCGTTTGGCATTATGAAAGAGACGCTTATAGAGGTGCTTGAATATGCTCCGGCTAAAAGCACAATCGAAGTTAAAGTGGGCAAAATGAGAATAGCTCTACGGGCTCAAGAAGCCAAACTTATAGAGGTGGAAAAAATATGAATCAAGAAGAGATAAAAGCCTGTCCTGTTATAGCTAACCATATTAAGATAGCTCTAGTTGGACAGCCAAATGTTGGTAAGAGTATGCTTATCAACTCTGTATCAAATGCGCACCTTCATGTAGGGAATTTTTCAGGCGTGACAGTGGATAAAACTGAGGTTTTATTTGACTATAAGGACTATCACTTCACCGTTGTGGATTTACCGGGAACCTATGCTTTCACCGATTATACGATTGAGGAGAGAGTGACGCATGATTATCTTTGTGCAGAGGCATATGATTTAATTATTAATGTTGTTGATTCAACATCCTTGGAAAAAAATCTTCAGCTTACCGCGGAACTTATGAGTATGAGTAAGAGCATTGTGATTGCATTAAATATGGATGATGAAGCACAAAAAGAAAATATTGATATTAATGCTTCGTATATGTCTGAGTTAATGGGAATCCCTTGTGTCAAAGTTTCAGCAGCTACAAAATCTGGGATTGAAGGTCTGCTTGATGCAGTTATATTGGTAAAAGAACAAGGTGCTCAAGAAGCTAAGCTTGTTTTTTCTGAAGCTGTAGAAGAAGAGATAGCTGGAATTGTAAACTATTTAACTAAACATAAATATAAAGCAGTAAATTCTTATAGAAATATTGCAATCAATTTGCTCAAAAATAATAAAAAAACCTATGCAAAGCTACATGATGACCCTATATGGACTGAATTACAGCCTATTTTAATAGAAGCTGCCAAACATGTAGAACTTCACCATGACAGTGATGATATAAAAGAAGCTTTCGCTGAAGAATATGCATCTTTTAATCGCGGTATAGTTACCGAGGTTGTACAACAAGAGATAAGCATAGAAGAGAAAACCCTAACAGAAAAAATTGATAGTGTTTTAATTAATTCTTATTTTGGTATTCCAATCTTTTTATTTTTTATGTGGGGTTTATTTCAATTAACATTTGAGATAGGCTCAATCCCGATGGATTGGATTGATGCATTTTTTGGATGGGCTGGAGACACTATAGGCGCAACAATTGCAAATGATGACATACGCTCCTTAGTTGTGGACGGTCTTATTGCTGGAGTTGGAGCTGTTGTACTTTTTGTTCCAAATATCATCATTCTTTTTATTGGGATTGCACTGCTTGAGAGTACGGGGTATATGTCAAGAGTTGCCTTTTTACTAGATGGGTTTTTTCATAAGTTTGGTATGCATGGGCAGTCCTTCATCCCTTTAGTTACTGGTTTTGGATGTTCTATTCCTGCATATATGTCTGCTAGAATACTCAAGAACGATAGAGATAGACTACTTACGCTCTTTATTATAGGGTTTATGAGTTGTGGAGCAAGGCTTCCTGTTTATGTACTTTTTGCAGGTGCTTTTTTTGCACCTGAAATGGCAGGAAATATTCTTTTTATTATCTATATTTCTGGTGCAATACTTGGTCTTATAGCTGCAAAAATTCTTAAGCTGACTGCTTTTAAAGGTGCAGATGAGCCCTTTGTAATGGAGATGCCAAAATATAGACTACCATCTATAAAGTTAATTTGGCATACAGTAGTTACTAAAACAATGATGTACTTAAAAAAAGCTGGTACTTTTATCGCAGCAGCATCTATATTAATCTGGTTTTTAAGTAACTATCCCCATAGTGATATACTTGAAACTGAGTATGCAAGTAAAATCGAACAAGTAGCTACTGAAGAAGAAAAAAGTTTACTCAAAAATAAATTAGCTGAACAACTTTTAGAACAAAGTTATCTCGGGACAATTGGTAAGTTTTCAGAGCCAATATTTGAACCACTTGGATTTGATTGGAAAATGAGTGTAGCACTTCAAACTGGTCTTGCAGCTAAAGAAGTAGTTGTGTCTACTCTTGGGGTGTTATATGCATTAGGCGATGATGTGGATGAAGAGAACAGTTCACTCATTCAGGCTATATCAAAAAATATTTCATTTGCATCTGCCATCGCATTTATAGTAGTGATCATGATTTATTTACCGTGTTTAGCTGCGTCTATAGTGTTTACTCGTGAAGCAGGACATATTAAGTATTTCTTTTATCTTTTTGCTTTTACATCTATTGCCGCGTATTCATTGGCATTTGTCGCATATAATGTTGTGAGTTTCTTAACTCATTAACTTTTTTGGCTATACTTACTTTAGAAATTTAAATCAAGGTAGGCTAAATGCCAAAACTACTGATTGTTGAAGAAAGTACGATTCTTTGCGGTATTTTTAAGAGACTTCTAGAACAGGATGCGGGTTTTGCTTTTGATATTGTTCAAAGTTATGAAAAAGCAAAAGAATATCTTGCAAAGTACAGATATGAATTTTCTGTTGTGAGTCGTAGTCTTCCTGATGCAAGTCATGGTGAGATTATTGCTTTACTTAATAAACATAATGTTGCACCAATTGTATATACAACGACGATTGATGAAGACTTTATAGAAAGTTTTGAAAGTGCTAATATTGTTGAATATATATTAAGACATCGATATGACAATGTAAAGTATGTTATTAGTAGACTCAATCAACTTAAAAACAACAAACAAAAAACAATCCTTGTTGTACATAAATCTGAAATTTATAGAAGGTATTTAAAGCAAAATTTAGCGCTGCATAACTTCAAAGTTATAATGGTTGAGAGTGCTTATGAAGCTTTACAAAAATTAGAAGTACATCAAGATATTGTTTTAATGATTGTAAATAAAGAATTATCACAAGTAAATGGTTTAGATGAACTAAATGGATTAGGGCTAGTACGGCGTGTACGTGAAATGAAAAGAGAACATCTAAAGATTATTGCTTTAGCAGATGAGTCTAATTCGTATGAGACAAGTTTTTTCTTAAATGAAGGTGCTGATGATTACCTTATAAATCAGTATTCAAGAGATGAATTCTACGTGAGAATTTATCAAAATTTAAAAAGTTAGATGAGGTGGTGAACAAGATGATAAAAATATTAATGATAGAAGATGATTTAGAATTAGCAGAGATTTTGACAGAATATCTAGAACAGTTTAACTTTAAAGTGGTTACAGAAGATGATCCTTTTAAAGCAGTAAGTATTTTAAAGCTTGAGCCATTTAATTTGGTAATTTTAGATCTTACACTGCCCGGTATGGACGGTTTAGAAGTATGCGAAGCAATACGTGAACGTCAAGATATTCCAATTATTATCTCCTCCGCAAGAAGTGATGTTTCAGATAAGGTAAAAGCGCTTGAATTAGGTGCGGATGATTATATGCCAAAACCTTATGACCCAAGAGAATTAGAAGCTCGTATACACTCAGTTCTTCGAAGATACGAAGCAAGAACTGAAGCAAAAGCAGAATCTAAGAGTGACTTTAAATGTGATAATGCAACTATGGTTATTTCATATAAAGGAAGAAATATAGATCTNACNAATGCNGAGTTTGGAATCCTATCTTATATGATTGCAAAGCAAGGTCTAGTCGTTTCACGAGAAGATCTGATTCATAATGTNAATGTCATAAATGAAGATTCTTCTAACAAAAGTATAGATGTGATGGTTGGTAGAATTAGAAATAAACTAGGCGATAAAACACTTATAGAATCTGTCCGCGGTGTTGGATATAAACTGCTTAAATAATGAGAAAACATGCAGTTCTCCTTACTGTTCTCTTTGCACTTATAGTTACACTCTCAAGTGTAACTGCGATTTTTATAGAATTCTACGATTTAAATAAACAACAATACATTAACAATATTTTTACCAAAGATTCTGTTATAACACAAATATATCAAGATCATGAACTCAAAGAAAGTTCAGATATTATGCTTGAAGCAAATCTTGCTGTTTATAACTTTAGAATAGAAAAAGATATATCAGCACAAAAAATTATTTTAAATAGAGGCGATATTCTTAAACAAAAAGGTTTTAAGGATGAGACAGTCATGCTTAAAAAAACAAACCTTTTATCTTTAGGAAAAATAGATAGCTTACGAACTACAATGCTTGTGTATACACATAATATTTATTTTTACATACAGTCTCCAAAGGGTTATATCCTTATTTTAGATGAGGAGTTACGGCCTTATAGACCGTGGAATCTTTTATACGCTTACACTACGATTATGTTCGTTTTAACAGTGTCATTTTTATTAATACTTCAGCGTCTTCGTCCTTTGACTAGACTTCGAAGAAAGATTGCTAAGTTTGGTGATGGAGCGATGGATGTATCTTTTGCAACAGATGGGAAAGACGAAATAGCTCTTATTGCGAATGAGCTTGAAAATACAAGGGTGAAGATTAGCACCATTTTAGAATCACGAACACTTTTTTTACGTAATGTTATGCATGAACTTAAAACTCCAATTGCTAAAGGGACCATTGCAACACAGATGCTAGGCTCTCAAAAACAAATCGATAGATTCACTTCTATTTTTGGAAGGTTAGAATCTCTTGTTGGGGAATTTGCACTTATAGAAGAAGTGACATCTATCAACGATAAAAGTGAATTCACCGAATGCCGTTTGGTGGACATAATTGATGGCGCGATAGATATGGCTATGGTAGATAATAAATCAGTTACTGTAGATATAGATACCTCTACAAAAATGTTTGTCAATTACAGGCTTTATACAACTGCTGTGAAAAATATGATTGACAATGGTATTAAATATTCTACAGATAAACATATTACAATTGTAATGATTCATGGTGAATTGTCATTTGAGAGTAAGGGTCCATGTATTAAGCATCCGTTAAAATATTATATAGAACCATTTACTAAAGATAACCCATCCAAAAATAGTTTTGGCTTGGGACTTTATTTAGTGGATTCTATCTTAAAAGCACATGATAAAGTTTTAGCACATGAGTATGAAAATGGCGTAAATCGTTTTATATTTGTATAAGCTTATATATGTAAACTATTTAGCATGAAGCATAATCCAAATTTATTTTTAATCGTCTTTTTTGCTCTCTCATTCTTCTTATTTGGTTGGTTCTCTCATTCTCAATATGTACCTGTACACAAAATAGAAAAAAAAACATGCTTAACTAAAATTAAAGAAGACAAAGAACTCAAAGCAGTTATGCTTAATGCCCCTACAACCTATTATATTGGTGTGAATGGTAAACAAGGTTTTGAATACGATTTACTTAAAAATTATGCAGATAGATTAGGTGTTGAATTAAATGTAACCGCGGTAAATACAGTTTCTGAAGCTATTGAAATTGCTAAGGAATCTGATATTCATATTATTTCAGCAGCCTTGAGTAAAACTGCTTCAAGAGTGCAAGAATTTAACTTTGGACCATCTTATTTTGAGGTGCAGCAGCAAGTAATATGTAGTAGAAAGTTATTAGGTCAAAATAGATTTCCTAGAGATATTGAGAGTTTATCTGGTCTTCATATTAAAATCGGTGAAGAAACGAGCTATAGTGATACCGTCCGTGCTTTAATTAAAGATGGTTTTGACATCAATGTGACGTATACGACCGCATATTCAACAGAAGAGATTTTAGAACAAGTTTCTCAAAATACTATTGACTGCACTATAGCTGACTCAAATATATATGCTTTAAATCTTCGCTATTATCCTGAAATGGAAATGGCTTTTACGATTAGTGAGAGAGAACAACTTGCTTGGATTCTTCCTGATGGAGCTGATAATCTTGAGGCTGATATGTATGCTTGGTTAAATGAGTATACACAGCAAGGAAAGATGGCTGAGTTAAAGGATCATTATTATAGTAATGTACACTATTTTAATTACTATGATTATAAAATGTTTTATAAAAGAATAAAAGATCGATTACCAAAATATCAAAAGTATTTTGTTGATGCTGGTGAAAAGTACGATATTCCATGGAAGCTTTTAGCAGCAATAGCGTACCAAGAATCTCACTGGAACCCTAATGCTAAAAGTTTTACAGGGGTACGAGGAATGATGATGCTTACCCGCAGCACAGCAAAACTCTTAGGAATTAAAAATAGGGTGGATGCCAAGCAAAGTATTATCGGGGGGACAAGACATATTAAGCAGATGATTAAATTTGTACCCCAAGAGATTGAGGGTGAGAATCGTTTGAAGTTTGCACTGGCCGCTTACAATGTAGGAATGGGTCATATTCTTGATGCACAAAAACTTGCAAAACGTTTAGGATATAATCAAAATATTTGGAGTGATTTAAAGCAAGTACTTCCTCTTTTATCAAAGAAAAAATACTATAAAACATTAAAGTATGGATATGCGAGAGGTGAAGAACCGGTGAAGTATGTGGAATCTATTTATGATTATCGAGATATTTTGGAAAATAATCTCGATGATACAGAGTAGTGTTTATAAAGCTTCTTGTTCTTCTCCTTCTTTACCATCTGCTAAGTCACTAAGAAATTTTTCCATATCATATTTTATTCTGTACTCAGGAGTCATAATATGAATAAGAATATCTCCTAAGTCTATAACAATCCAGTCTCCGCTTTCATCAACATTATTAAATTTTTCCTCTGGTTTTAAACCATTTTTTAGGTGATCAAGAAGTGCAACTGTGTGACGTGAGCCAAGTGAAGATGCGATAATGGCAAAGTCAACAAAGTAGTTTTTTTCACTAAGGTCAAAAACTTCTATAGCCTCAGCTTTATTAGCATCTAATATATTTGTTATTTTTTCTATTCTGGTGTTCATTTATTTCCTTTTGGTATTTTCATTTTGTATAAAATTTTTCTATTTCATCTGAAACAACAGGAGAAAGTCGTGAGACATCCATGTTCTTTCTTAACTGGGTTGATGATATGTCTTCATCAACCTTTATTTGTAAAAACGTATTTGGAATTTCTATCTTATCTCTACTTACAACAACAAAATGAACTAAAGTTTTTAGTTCATTGTAGTTTTCCCATTTATGAAGAGATTTTAAATTATCTGCACCGATTATAAGATAGATTTTTTTGTATCTTTTAAGAAGATATTTTACACTTTCAATACTTGATACTTTTCTCTTTTGATCTACTTCATAACTAGATATTTCAACATCTTTTTGTGATGCGAAAATATTCTTGAGCCAAGAAAGCCGTAACGCAGCAGGTGCATGAGAACTTGTCTTAAAAGGGTTCAAAAAAGTTGGCATTATAAGAACTTTGTCTACACCATCAATCTTTAGTGCTTCTTGAACAATCATCTCATGAGCTATGTGCGGTGGGTCAAATGAACCACCAAAAAGTGCAATAGTTTCCATATATAAAGTGAATTATAACGAAAATTTCGCTAAAATAACCGAATTTATAAATTATAGGGAATATAATGGCACTTAAAATAGCAATTAATGGATTTGGTAGAATTGGTCGTTGTGTTGCTCGTATAGCGGCAACACGAGATGATGTTGAGATTGTAGCGATAAACGATATGGCAAGTATGGATATGATGCTTTATCTTCTGAAAAACGATTCAGTTCACGGAACTTTCAAAAGTGAAATAGAACAAATTGACGAGCATAATATTAAAATAGATGGTCAAGATATTCGCGTATTTTCAGATCGTGATCCTAAAAACTTAAAGTTTGCAGATTGCGGTGCAGATATGGTTTTAGAGTGTACAGGTGTATTTTTAACGCAAGAATCTGCGCAAGTTCACATTGATAATGGTGTAGAAAAAGTTCTTTTCTCTGCTCCTTCAAAAGATACACAGACCGATACATTTGTGATGGGTGTGAATGAAGAGAATTATGCTGGACAAAAGATAGTCTCTAATGCTTCTTGTACTACAAACTGTTTAGGTCCTGTTGCTCGTGTTTTAGATGATGCTTTTGGAATTGAAAAAGGTCTTATGACAACAATCCACTCGTATACAAATGATCAAAATATTTTAGATGTTAAGCATTCTAAAGATAAGCGTCGTGCTCGTGCAGGTGCTATCAATATGATTCCCACAACAACGGGTGCGGCAAAAGCTATTTCTCTTGTTATGCCTCAACTTAAAGGTCGTTTACATGGTCAGTCCGTTCGTGTGCCAACACCGGACGTGTCTATGGTTGATTTAAATGTTGTGGTAAAGCGTGAAACTACAAAAGAAGAAGTAACCCGTGTCTTTAATGAAGCTGCTGATGGAAGATTAAAAGGTCTTTTACTCATGGACAAAGAGATGAGAGTCTCTCAAGATTTCGTTGGTTGCGAGTATAGTTCTATAGTGGCTGAGGATTTAACTCAGGTTATAGGTGGAGATATGGTAAAAATCATGGCTTGGTATGACAATGAGTGGGGCTATTCAATGAGATTGATTGATATGGCAATCCATATTAGCAAATAGGGTATGTCTTGGAATTATTAAATATTAAAAACCTGGATTTAGCTAAGAAGAAAGTTTTCATCAGATGTGATTTTAATGTACCGATGGATGAATTTGGAAATATCTCTGATGATAGAAGAATCCGCTCAGCAATAGCGACAATCAACTATTGTTTAGATCAGGATTGTGCAGTCATTCTTGCTTCACACTTAGGACGTCCAAAAGGTGAAGTAAATGAAAAGTATTCACTTCTTCCAGTGGCAAGACGTCTTCACCATTTATTAAAACGTGAAGTTGCTTTAGCTTCTGATGTAATCGGCGTGGATGCAATGAAAAAAGCACAAGAACTTAAGTGTTGTGAAGTTTTACTTCTTGAAAATTTAAGATATGAAGCCGGTGAAACAACAAATGAAGAAAAGTTAGCAAAGAGCTTATCTTCTATGGCTGATTTTTATATCAATGATGCTTTTGGAGTTTCACATCGTGCACATGCATCTGTAGAAGGTATTACGCACTTTTTTAATGAAAATGAAAAAGCAGCAGGTTTTTTATTGCAGCGTGAGATTCAGTTTTTTGGAAAACTCATGAATGATCCTGTACGACCATTTGCAGCGATTGTTGGTGGTTCAAAAGTATCAGGAAAGCTTGAAGCACTCATTAATCTACTTCCTAAAGTTGACAAAGTGTTTATTGGTGGAGGAATGGCATTTACATTTTTAAAGCAAATGGGTTATGATATTGGAGCATCATTAGTGGAAGATGATTTGCTAGAGGATGCACAACACATTATGAATGAAGCGAAAAAGCTTGGTGTTAAGTTTTATCTTCCTGTAGATGTTGTAGCTGCTGAGAAGTTTTCAGCAGACTCTGTTATTAAAATAACTACTACTCAAGAGATACCAGATGAATGGATGGGACTAGATATTGGTCCTGCAACTGTCAGACTATACCGTGAGGCTCTAGGTGATGTACAAACTGTACTTTGGAATGGTCCTATGGGAGTATATGAGTTAGATAAGTTCTCGCGTGGTTCCACAAAAATTGCTCACTTTGTAGCTGATTCTTATGCAACTACAGTTGTTGGTGGTGGGGATACTGCTGACCTTGTTCAAAGAATAGGACTTGATGAAGAGATGAGTTTTATCTCTACAGGTGGAGGCGCATCTTTAGAACTACTTGAAGGTAAAGTACTTCCAGGTGTATTACCACTTATTGTAAAAGGATAGATTTTAATGATTATTGCAGCGAATTTAAAAACTAATTTAACTAGAAAAGAAACGAGTGTATACGTAGAAGAACTAGAGTCTTATATCAAGGCACATAAGATTTCTCAAGAAGTTTTAGTTTTTCCTGCAACTTCGAGTCTAAATGAGCATAACGGTGAAGTTATTGTGGGTGCTCAAAATGCCTATCCAACGAACAACGGTGCATTTACAGGTGAAATAGGTTTAGATCATCTTGATGAATTCTCTATTAAAACAATCCTCATAGGTCATAGTGAACGCCGTCATATTCTTGGCGAGACACAAGAGGCACTTGTTGCAAAGTTTAATTTTTATAAAGAGCAAGGTTTTAAGATTGTGTATTGTGTAGGTGAACCATTAGAAAAAAGAGAAGCCGGGAAAGATGAGATGATGCAATACATCGCGTCACAGTATGAGGGTATAGATACAAGTTATGAAAACCTAATTATCGCATACGAGCCTGTTTGGGCTATTGGTACGGGTTTAACNCCGACTTTGGAAGATATTCAAGAAATTCATACAGATTTAAAAGAAAAATCCCATGCGCCGCTACTTTATGGCGGAAGTGTGAAAATCAACAATGCAAAAGAAGTGCTTCAATTGCAAAATGTGGATGGAATACTAGTGGGAAGTGCAGCACTATATGCAGAGCACTTTTGCAGTATGATACAGTTCGCACAAGATATATAATTATCTATCTCCTTTTTTAGTGATTAAAATTTAATCACTAAACTGCCTCATCCCTACTGAATTAAAGTTACAATCTCACTACAAATTAATTCAAGGAAATAAAATGAAATCAATTAAATTAAGTATAGTAGCTGCTTTATTAGCAACAACAAGTGTAGTGTCAAGTGTGTCAGCAAGTGAAGTGGAAGTAAGTGCAAATGTAGCTTTAACAAGTAATTATGTATGGAGAGGTATGACACAATCTGATAATGCTATGGCTATTCAAGGTGGAGCAGATGTCGGATACAAAGGTGTATATGCTGGTGTATGGGCTTCAAATGTAGATTTTGACAGTACTGAAAACAACTCCATAGAAGTTGATTTATATGCAGGGTATGCAAATGAAATTTCAGGTATTTCATATGATTTAGGTTATTGCCAATATACTTATCCAGGCGATACTAAGGCATCAAATTTTGCTGAACTTTCTCTTGCTTTAGGTTATGATTTTAAAGTAGCATCTGTAAGTGCAAAGTATTATAAAGGCATTAAAACTGATGATCTAGATCCTGCAGATGGTTGGGAAGCAGGGGTTTCTATTCCCGTAGTTATGGATATAACTATTGATGGTACTTATGGTGATTATGGTTCTGGTGACCAAGCTGTAGGTGAGTATTATTCGGTTGGTGCTTCAAAATCATTAGGTAAATTTGATGTTACTCTGGCATATACTGCTATGGATTATGATTCTGCAATAGCTGGACATGATGGAGATGGTAAAGAAGATAACGTAGTGCTAACAGTTGGAACTAGCTTCTAATTAAAAACATATAAAATTCAATTCTTCCCTGATTTAGGAGTCATCTTGAGACAATGCACTCCTAACTAAGGGCAAGAATTTTCCCCAAAGATTAAATATAATTTTTTTCAATCCTTTCTCCTGTTTCAAGAGAGTTAAGTGCCATATTGCTCTCTTGTTTTCTTGGATTGAATAAATTTCTACAATTTAGTTATAATCCACTTATGACAACGCTAATCAAAAAACTTTTTTATCTTCTATTTATGCTTCTTCTCATATCTATTATTTCATTTTTAGCTATTCACTCAGCGCCTAACAGTTTTTTCGGAGCAGGGGAATTGAACCCAAATATGACTAAAGAAGCTATTGAACGTTTAAAAGCTGTATACGGGCTTGATAAATCATTAACTATGCAGTATGTAGACTGGGTAAAAAATATTGCCACACTCAATTTTGGAATCTCTTTTGTCTCCGGTCAAGATGTGAGTTCTGAGATACTTAAGCGTCTCCCTGTCACTTTGATTATGAATATCACAGCACTGATTGCTGTTTTTGCGATTTCTTTGTATCTTGGGGTGAAGTCGGCACTTAATTATGAGAAAAAAACTGACTATATTATTCGTCAAATCTCTTTAGTTTCCTTTTCTATGCCATCTTTTTACTTAGCTTTATTATTTATCATCTTCTTCTCTGTAAATTTAGATTTATTTCCGATTGCCGGATTACACTCTATAGAAGAAAAAGTAGGGATAGCATATTATACAGACATGGCTTGGCACTTGATTTTGCCGGTGGGGGTTATGATTTTTGTAGGTTTGGGGAGCATGATTATCTATGTTCGTTCCCTCACCTTAGAGATATTAAAGAGTGACTATTATTATTTTGCACTTTCTCGAGGACTTGATAAGGCAAAATTATTAAGATATTACATTTTTCCAAATTTACTTCCTCCTATTGTCACACTTTTAGGATTATCTCTTCCAGGATTAATTGGCGGAAGTGTCATTTTAGAATCTATTTTCGGAATTGAAGGGATGGGGCAATTATTTTTTATGAGCGCCTTAAGCCGAGATTACCCCATAATCATGGGGACTTTGATGATAACCTCATTTTTAACTTTACTTGGAAATATGATAGCGGATTTAATTCTTCTGAAATTAAATCCATATATGAGGAGAAGTTAGATAAAGATTAGTTAAACAGTGCCTCAAGTGCATCAACACCATCTTTNCTTTCTTCTATTTCACCAGTTGCTTCGTTTGTNGTGCTGTCAGTNTCAACAAGNTCTATATTCATACCNGTAAGCATAGANGCTAAACGAATGTTTATACCGCTTTTTCCAATAGCTTTNGATTTTTGATCTGCTGGAAGNGTGATAATCACTTTTTCATTNTCNCCCTCTTCATTTTTAATGATTTCAACATGTGAAATAATAGCCGGACTCATAGTTCGAGATACAAAAAGTTCAGGAATGGTTGTATACTCAATACAATCAATATTTTCGCCAATAAGCTCTTCGCTTACAGCATTGATACGAACACCTTTGACACCAACAGTGGCACCGACTGCATCTACTTGAGAATGGGTGGAAAGAAGTGCAACTTTTGCGCGTTCCCCAGGAATACGGGCTGAGCGTTCAACTATAACAGTGCCATCCGCAATTTCGGGTACTTCAAGTGCTAACAGCTCTTCTAGAAATTTTGGTGAAGTGCGTGAGAGTTCTATTTGAATACCATTTTCTTTGTCCATATTTACGCGACGGACAACTGCTTTAATATGGTCTCCAACGTCAAAGGACTCGCCTTTTATACGACTTTTCATAGGTAAAACAGCTCTCACTTCATCTACTTCGATGTATGTAGATTGTTGCGCATCTACGCGTGTAACACGTCCTGAAACAAGTGTACCCACTTTTGATTTATACTTGTTAAAGAGCTCGTCTTCGACTAATCTTTGTATATGAAATTCTATTTCACGGTGGAGTTGTGAAGCTCCGGTTCTTCCATAATCTTCAAGACTGTGTTCGTCTTGAAGTTGATCTCCAACTTCTACTTGATCATCATATGCTTTAGCATCTGACAAAGACATAAAAGCTGGATTTACAGCACCTTCTTCAGTATATAAGTCTTCGTTATCATCAGCTAGGACAGTTATAGTTTGAATAATATTGATAGCTTTTGTTTCTTTGTTGATATGTGCTTCAAAAGCGAAATCTTTGTTAATAACTCTTTTTGCAGTTTGGACAAATGCAGTTTTAAGTGCTTCAATAACCTTAGCAGGTTCAAGACCTTTTTCGTGTGCAATTGCATCGGCAATATCTAATATTTTTTCCATAATGTCATCCTTAATATATACGAGAAATGGGTAGGGCCATATATCTACATTTGAGCTATTTCATTAAAAAAACAATAGTAAACAAATGGGGATTTCTCGTGAAGTGTAAAAGTATATCTAAAGAAGTATAAAAACATCTTTAATACGTTTTTTAGTAGATTTAAAGTACAATGCAAAACTTTTATATTACAGGAAACCTACATTATGAATTTAAAATTCGCAAGAACAGAGATTGAACAAAAACCAAAGAAAGCAGAATTAGCTAAAATTGAATCTAATTTAGAAAAAGAAGATGGTGTTATTTTATACTTTGATAGAGATAATTCTCACAAAGATTTATTGGAGCTTCAAGGTTATTTTGAAGAAAAAGGGAAGAGTTTTTACATGAGTGAAGTAAAATACGGTCTTGCTGATAATGAGTATATGTACCAAGTACACATCGTTAACTAGGAAAATCCTTTGAGCAAGTTATTATTTATTGAAACTTTAGGATGTGCTATGAATTCTCGTGATTCAGAGCATATGATTGCAGAGTTACACGAAAAAGAGGGCTTTGAGACTACTACAGATTTTAAAGAAGCCGATTTAATTTTAATAAATACTTGTTCAGTAAGAGAGCGTCCAGTACACAAGCTTTTTAGTGAACTAGGTGGTTTTAACAAACATAAAAAAGCAGGTGCCAAGATTGGTGTTTGTGGGTGCACAGCTTCGCATCTCGGTGAAGAGATAATTAAAAAAGCTCCCTATGTAAACTTTGTTTTGGGAGCAAGAAATGTTTCTAAAATCAGTGAAGTTTTACACAAAGATAAAGCAGTTGAAATAGATATAAATTATGATGAGAGTGAATTTGCTTTTAAAGATTTTCGCTCATCTGCTTTTAAAGGTTTTATAAATATTTCCATAGGCTGTGATAAGTCTTGTACATTTTGTATTGTGCCTAAAACCAGAGGGGATGAGATCTCTATTCCTGATGCTTTAATTATTCAAGAGGCGCAACGTGTTGTTGACTCAGGTGCGAAAGAAATATTTCTTTTAGGACAAAATGTAAATAATTACGGCCGCCGTTTTTCCGGTAATCATGAAAAAGTGAACTTCACCGAACTTCTTAGAAGACTCTCAAAAATTGAAAAATTAGAAAGAATTCGTTTCACTTCACCGCATCCTTTTCATATGGATGATGAGTTTATAGAAGAATTCTCCACTAACCCTAAAATATGTAAATCTATGCATATGCCACTGCAAAGCGGTTCGACAAAAGTACTTAAAGATATGAAAAGAGGCTATTCTAAAGAGTGGTTTCTAAATCGTGTACAAAAACTCAAAACTATGTGTCCTGAGGCTACGATAAGCACTGATATTATTGTTGGTTTCCCAGGTGAGAGCGATGCAGATTTTGAAGATACTATTGATGTTATGAAGCAGGTAAAGTTTGATCAAATCTTTTCGTTTAAATATTCACCAAGACCAGAGACAGAAGCAGAGCATTTTACCAATGTAGTTGATTCCGATGTGGCATCTGATAGACTCTCGTATCTTCAAGNTCTTCATAATGAAATTATGGATGAAAACAATGCAAAACTTCTTGGAAACAAATATACAGTATATTTTGAAGACTTGCANCGTGATGGACATGTAGCAGGTAGAAGTGATAATAATATTGTTATAAAAGTAAAAGGCTCTGAAGAACTTTTAGGTAAATTTAGAGATGTAAAAATTACTTCTATTGGACGTACTATACTTACAGGCGAAGTTATTGCTTAAAAAGTCACTTCGGAGTTTAGCTACTTTTTTAGTTCCAATTATTGGTTCTTTATTGATTCGCTTGATTTCTTTGAGTAATAAAAAAGTATTTTATGCTCCTCAGACTTTAACAAAAGAGCCATTTATAATGGCATGTTGGCATGGCGAGCTACTTATGATTCCTTATGCATATACAAAGTACAGAAAGACTCCTCACGTTAAACTCTTGATTTCAGAACATTTTGATGGAAATTTAATTGCTAAGACTTTAGGTTTTTTTGGATTTGGAACTATACGAGGTTCGAGTACAAGAGGTGGGGCTAAAGCCCTCATCAGTGCTATAAAAGAGTTAAAGAATGGTTATGATCTTGGAATTACACCTGATGGGCCTAAAGGCCCTAGACATGAAGTACAAGATGGCATTATTGTTATGGCACAAAAAGCAAAGGTAAAAATTACAGTAGTTGAGATTAAACCATCTTCGTATTGGCAACTTTCTTCTTGGGACAAGTTTATTATTCCTAAGCCATTTGGTATAATAAACTATTATATAAGTGATCTAATTGATGTTCAAGGTATGGATTTAGAAGAGGCAAAACAGTTGATAAAAAGGAGTCTACTTACTCATGAAGAATAAATTTACGATTCCTTTTATTGCATTGTCTATACTTTTATTGATGGGTATATATTTTTTAGTAAATCCTTCTTATGAAAAGTCTATAAAAGCAAAATATTATTTTGAAACAGGCGAATATCAACAAGCTTATGCCCTTTCAAAAGAAGCATTTGCTTTAGATCAGTACAACCGTATGGCAGCAACAGTTATGGCGCAATCACTTACATCTTTGAAGTATGTGAAGTATATAGACATGGCTAAAGGCTATATGGTAGAGATAGATAAAATAGCCGAACATGAATATATTTCTGATGCAGATAAAGCAAAAATTAGGCTAATCTGTAATATTATGATTAACTCATATGTAAAATTAGCACCGAGTGTTATTACAGATAAGAAACTTGTTCAAGATAGCGCTTATTATTATCAAAAATTTGAGAAGCTTCTTGAAAAAGTTACTAAATAAATACAAAAAAGAATTCTTAAACTATTTAGAAAAGTTACGAGGATATTCAGACTTAACAATTAAAAGTTACGATGAGACACTTCAAGAATCTGCTTTATACATTGATGTAGCAGAAGACGATACAAAACTTGTGATAGACCTTATGCCTTACAGAATAAAGATTGCAAATTTAAATGCAAAAACAATCTCTCGTAAGTTGAGTACGCTCAGAAGTTTTGTTAGTTTTTTAAATGATAACGGTTTAGAATGTACTTTAAAAGCAGATGATTCTATAAAAGTTGCAAAAACATTACCAAAACCGATTCCTCATAAACATATTATGCAAGCCTTAGAAAAAGCTGACGTAGAAGAAGAATTAATTATAACTATGCTTTATACATTAGGACTAAGAATTTCAGAGCTAAGTTCTTTAAAACTGCAAGATATCTCTGATGAATGGGTTAGAGTTTTAGGAAAAGGAAGTAAGCAAAGAGATGTTCCACTCTTAGAACAAACAAAAAAATTAATCGATGAATATTTGAGTAAAAAAAAGCGAAATAAATTTCTTTTTGAAAAAAATGGCGAAAGATTAAGCGAAAATAGTTTAAGATATATCATCACTAAAGTCTTTAAAAGGGTCGCCTTGAAAGTTACTCCACATCAACTTCGTCACTCTTTTGCAACTGCACTACTTAATAATAGTGCTCGAATAGCTGATGTTAGTGAATTGCTTGGTCATTCTTCTATGTCTACTACACAGATATACACCAAGCTTGGTAGCACTTTAAAGCAACAAAACTACAATAAAGCACACCCCTTATGTACTGATGGGGATTTTAAATAATGTTTAATAAGTTATATGAACGTTTATATGTAAAAGTTCTTGTTAATATTGTTATTAGGCATAAAAAAACGACTGTATATATTGAAATTTTAAATAAATCAGGTCTCTTGCATTCTTATGAAGAAGAGTTTGATGCAAAGTATTTAAGTATGGAAATGTATGAATATATTATGAGTTATACTAAAGAAACACCTTATTTTTATATATCAATTTTAGATGCTTCCTCATCTCAAGGTGCTATTCCAACATGTTCAAAACATAAGGTGGGGTATTTTCAAGATTTAAGTGCAAGCGAATATAAATGTTACAAAGAAAGATGGACATATTATACGGCTAAAACTGATGTATATGCAATAGAAAAAGTGTATGAAAAAATAGGGGTAGATTTTATATTTTCACCATTTGTGCTGTTGGCAAACTTTTTTAAAGATAAAATAGATACACATTTAGCGATGTTTATTTTAGTCCAAGAAGGCTCTTTATCTTTAAGCATTTTTAATAATTCACAACTACTTTATGCAGAACATCTTGATATGGAACTTGAAATAACAAGTGATGAACTTATTGATGATAATGATATTGCTGAAATTGAGAAGGAGATGCAAGAAAGCATTGACTTAGATGATATTGCATCTTTAGATGATTTAGATGAACTAGATAGTGATGATGATTTTTCTGATATTGCAGATCTTGACTCTATTGATGAACTTGACGAACTTGATGACTTTGATGAAACAAAAGATATAGAAGAAGAACTAGCTGAAAATGAAGATATGCAAGATTTTCCTATTCAAGACTCAGATGGAATGAATGAAGATTTTCAACGTTTTTCTCTAATTCAAAGTGCTGTAAATACCTTTTATAAAGATGAAAAGTTTGAGAGTGAATTTATTGAAAATATATATATTGGCGATGGTGTTGGTGTAAGTAGTGATTTGAAAAGATATCTTGAAGAAGAGATGTTTTTAAATGTATATATTCGGCATCTAGATCTTGCTGGTGAGCTTTGCACGATTGCAAAGATGGAATTATCATGATTTATAGCTATATAAAACCAAGAAAAAAATCCCTTTTTACTCCAGAGATGCAACTACTAAGTATTTTCTTTGGTATTACTATATTTATGCTACTTGGGACATACTTATTTTTACTTTTTAAAGATTATAGATTTACGCAAGATAGATCAGAAATAATTGAACTTCGAGAAGAAACTAGCATGGAGATTGATCTTATAGAAAAGAGCATTATTTATATTCAGGAAGAAAAAGTACTTTCCGAAACAGTATTTACAAAAAATACAGTTTTAAAAGATTCTATTTCAAATATGTTCGATCTTGTTCCTCAAAGAATAACTCTCTCAGAAGCAAAATTACTTGAAGACGGTTTGATTTTGCATGGAGTAACCCCAAATAAAGATATCTATAACTTTATGCTTCAAGCTCCTTTACGTTCAATATTTCACAGAACTTATAGTAGTTTTTATCCTGCTGAAAATGGTTGGCTCCACTTTGTATCCACTAATTATGTAGACAAAGAAAAAGATATTGTAACGAAGCCTGAAGAAGAAGTAGAAGAAAATATAGAAGAAGAGATAGAATATGAAGATTAATATTTCAAGACAAAATATATATCTTTTGTCTCTATCTGTTTTTTTATTAATATTTGTATTTATTTTTGCATTTGCTCTTCTCATTCCTGAGGGAAAAGAATATAGAAATAAACGAGCAGATCTTAGAAAAGAAAACAAAGAGCTTAAAAAATATGAAAATTTTCGTGATGATGTACTTGAGCAGTTAAGTGAATTAAAAAGTGATAATAGAAATATTATTGCTGCGTTTGATAGAAGTTTTGATGCTGTGAGATTTGAAAAAATGCATAGAGAATATTTTAATTCTTTAAGCGTGCAAGAAAAAGTTCAATTAGAAAATGAAAATAAATTTTCTGTATATGAAGTAAATACAACTTCACAGATTAATTCACCAAAAAGTTTTTATGATTTTTTAGATGCTGTAAATAAAAGTGATTGGATTATTTCGGTAAATTTTCCTATACATTTTAAACGAGAAGCAGAAATGATTCGTTCAAGTTTTACAATGAAAGTATATGAGGTTACAAAAGATAGCAATACTAGTAATGTAAATACTGAGGATTTAAATATTAGTAATTAAATTTTTTACTTGTTTAAAAACACCTGGATTTTTATATAAGAAGCTTCGTAGTTTTGGTTCTATTTTTAAGACTCTACACTCTTCTTTAAACTCTTTACTCATTGTCAGCTCTTCACCAACGCAAGGAAGTATAAATACAAAGCCATGTTGTTGATTTACGAGATATCTTCTACCTAAGTTAACTACTGTTTTATTTTTTAAAAGTTCTCTTTCGCTTGAACTTGGCATATAAGAATTCTTTTTTAAATATTTATCGATAGTGTAGATATCATTTCGTCTATTTTGCGTACTTTTAAAATAAGCTAGTCCACCAATTTTTTCAACTGTAACATCTTTGATTAAATCATCTCTATCTTCATCTATATATTCGAAGCTTTTTTTAATGCCATTGAGGAATCTTTTTAAAAGTGGTTGGGTATGTTTGTGTCTAAATTCATTTCTTTTTATATCTTCATTCAAATTTGTTTCATCCTCGAAGTATTGTATCTCATTTAGCTTGAGATACTCTAGTAGTTCAGCTTTATCAATATGTAATAGAGGTCTTATAAGAGTATAATCATCACGTTTTTCTACTTCTTTCATTCCAGCCAATTCAACACACCCAGCACCCTTACAAAACTGCATAAGCATCCATTCAAATCTATCTCCTAAATGATGCGCAGTGATAAGGTTAGTATAGTTATGTGTTTTGATCAGCGTTTCAAAAAAGCTATAGCGAATTTCTCTTGCTTTAGCTTCAAAATTAGAATGTATTGGATTAACTTTATGCACGAAACACGAAATAGTATGTATTTGGGATAAGTTCTGCGCATATTTTACTTCTTCAATACTTTGCGCTCTAAGAGCATAGTCTACTATAGCTATATCAAAATCTATTTTTGCTTCACGTAGTAAAAAATATAAAGCTGAAGAGTCAACACCAGCAGAAAAGGCCAAGAGATTCTTTTTCCCTCGAAGAAGTTCTAAACTCGAGTTTTTAAGCATCTAGATAAAACTTAATCGCTATTATCTACAGTAGCGGTTAAAATATTTCCTATTAATTCAGTAACTTTAGCCTTATAAATAATTCCAAATTCTAAATCTTTATCTACAGTACGATCATTTACATATATTTCACCATCTATATCTGGAGCCCAGATAGTTTTTCTAGCACTAAGCAGATACTCATGTTCATCGCTTTCACCATCAATAACAAGCTCAATCTCTTTTCCTATTTCTTGAGCTAAAGACTTTTGCATACATTCATCTGTTATAGCACCTAAAATATCTGCACGCTGGGCTATAACTTCAGAAGAAATTTTATTTTCCATATCAAAAGCTGATGTTGTCTCTTCATCTGAGTAAGAAAAAACATTGATTCTATCAAATCCAAAGTCACGTGCAAAATCACACATCTCTTCAAACATTTCATCAGTCTCATTTGGATGTCCAACGATAAAGCTTGTTCTAACAAAAGAGTTAGGCAGACTTCTCATGAAGTTTAAAAGCTCAAGCGTTTTGTCTTTGCCAAACCCACGTTTCATTATACGAAGCATATCATCATTAATATGTTGGATAGGCATATCAAAATAGTTATGAAAAATTTTACTTTTTGCAATGTTTTTCAAAAGGGAGATAGTTGTGGTACTTGGATAAAGGTAAAGAATTCTAGCAGATTTCACACCTTCAATAAGTTCTATTCTTTGGATTAAAAGACTAAGCCCATCTTTGACATTTTGGTCACGTAAGTAAGAGCTAGAATCTTGAGATACAAATGAAAAGTCATAATATCCTTTTTTTACAAGACTCTCTACTTCTTTAGCGATAGAATCTAAGTTTCGAGAGTTAAGTTTCCCTTTAAAAGATGGAATGGCACAAAAGCTACATGTTTGGTTACAACCCTCTGAGAGTTTGATGTACGCATGGTACGAAGAACCTGTAACAACACGTTCAGCGCCGTCTATAAGATATACATTCTCAGAGAAACGGCTTTTTTTCTCAGCTAAAAGTTCATCGATATGATCATAATCTCCAACACCTGTAAAGATGTCAACTTCCGGCATTTGTTCCATCATATCGTCTTTATAACGCTCGCTTAAGCATCCTGCCATTACTAAAAGAGAATCTTCTTTTCTATCCTCATGCAGACCTAAGACAGTATTTATTGACTCTTCTTTTGCAGCATCGATAAATCCACATGTATTTACTATAATCACATCCGCATTTTCTCTATCATCTGTAAGTTCAAAGTTTTGGAGTTTACCCATCATTACTTCAGTGTCAACAAGATTTTTGGTACACCCTAGAGACACTATATGGAGTTTGTTGCTCATTTTTGCTACTTTAAATTAAATTATTTTCGTATTATAGCTAATTATCTTTTTTTGCTTCCTTTTAAGGCTTCATCATCTTTCAAAGCTCTTTAGCATAACTGTGTGAAATGATTTAATTATTTCTTTGTTATACTATCTTTTATAAAAAGAGGGAATACTGTGGAATTATCTGATCTTAATATAATAAATATAAATGGTATAAATTAATGCAAGAAAAAAAGAAAATTTGGAGTATTTATACAAGACTATTCCATATAATGTTAATTACGAGTGTTGTAACGTCATACGTACTTATAGATAAGGAAAACCAATTAACAGAACATGTCTTAGCTGGTTATATTGTTGCCTTATTAATTTCACTTAGAATTATATGGGGTTTCCTTGGGGTTAAATGCTCTCAACATGAAGATTTAGTAGGAAAGATACCATTAATACCTAAGTATTTTATGAATTATTTTAACAAAGATAGAGGGTCGTATATGGGGCACAATCCTGCTTCAGCTCTGTATGTATTGTTAATAATGACCTTATTAATCATAGTTACTCTCAGTGGAAGTTTACTTTATGGAATCCAAGAAAACACTGGAATATTCGCAGGTTTAAATGAAAGTTATAGTGATTGGATGCTTTTAATTGAAAGTATTCATAAGATAAGTACAACTGTACTTCTTGTTTTCATTCTTTCTCATGTAACTGGAGTTATTTTAAATTTAATTTTTAATGGTTCAGATGTCATTCTTGGTATGATAACCGGCAAAAGAAGAGGAACAGACTTTGATGTTGTTTTAACTTTACAACAACATATCTTTGGAATTGTATGGATTGCTTCCGCACTCTCTTTAGCTATATATTTTTATTATAATCAAGATAATATTTTAACAGAAGATAAAAATATAGAAATTAATTTTAGAAAAGAATCCTATGAAACATCTTCAGGCTGTGGTTCTTGTCATATGGTCTATCCAGCGTATTTATTACCGAAACAATCTTGGAAGGAGATGATGGACAATCTTGAGAATCATTTTGGCAAAGATGCTTCCAGGCCTGAAGAAGAGACACAACTCATTAGAGAATATTTGATGAATAATGCAGCAGAATATTCAACAAAAGAAGCGGCTGTGAAAATATTAGATAGATTAGGAGAAAAAACTCCTGCAGCAATTACTGAGACAAACTACTGGAAGGAAAAACATAAGGATATCACTAAAGAACAATTTGAAGCTGATTATGGAATGAAATCAGACTGTAGAACTTGTCATAAAACAATCAGAGATGGCTTGATACAAGATAAAAATATAAAATTTAAATATTGATAGGCCTCGAATGAAAATATACGACATCCTAATTCTTGGTGGTGGTGCAAGTTCTCTTATGTGTGCAACGCATTTAAAGCCTTCTTTAGATATAGCCATAATAGATAATAACCCCAAACTAGCGTCTAAAGTAAAAATCTCTGGTGGGGGAAAATGCAACATCACAAATGTGGAGGTGTCTGTAAATAATTTTGATGGTGAAGTTGATTTAGTGAATCATGCATTACAAACATATTCTAAAGAAGATTTACTGGGTTTTTTAGAAAAAAACCAAATAGAACCTGAAATTCGAAAAAATAGATATTATTTTTGTAGA
>JGI11705J14877_10000503_pt1 | contig 24415 bp, 24 predicted proteins | sample Etolaghawater15m_FD_14877 | JGI IMG/M metagenome (IMG submission 14877)
CGCGAAACAGCGCTAGTGATGTATTCAGTCGATCACGCAAACCCGCCAGTTCGGCGGGTGTGTTGTTCTGTTCGAAGCCTTCGCGCCATGCATTCATCAAGGTCGGTGCGTCGAGGTCGCGCAGGTAGTGGATAAGAATGCGCTTGGCGCCGGGCATAGCCATGATTTCGGCGACAGACTGACTGGGTCGAGGCAGGTAAAGGGCGCCGATGTATACATCCCAGATGAACTCGGTTCGGGTGCCAAAGCCGTTTAGACGCAGATGATGTGTTTCATGCACCCAGGTATCCGTTGGCAGCGCTATTCCCTGTTGCTGGCAGGTCGTCGTGGCGGTCGCCAGATTAGGAAGAGCGAGTGAAATCAGCATGATGAAGTAACGCAATGGCATAGCGAGATATGACCACCGATTTATGACAAACAGATTAAATTTGGCAGCGCCTGGTGAGCTTTGGTAGGGGCTGGAATGTTTGTTGCGAGGTGGGTAAAGACGCTTGTTGCCGTCAATTCACCAGCAGCCAGCTGGCCAGACCGAGAAAGATAAAAAACCCCAGACTATCGGTTATCGCGGTCACCAGAACGCCTGCTCCCAGCGCGGGGTCACGATCCAGGGATTGCAGGGTCAAAGGTACCGCCAGACCCAGCGCGGCCGCTAGAAAAAGAGTGAGTTGCATGGACAGGGCAATGATACCGGCGAGCGCCCAGTTGTGGTAGAACAGCAACGCGAACAGGCCAACGATACCGCCCCACACCACGCCGTTGAGCAGGCTCAGCGTCATTTCTTTGCGAATCAGCTGGTTGCGATTGGTGTCATTAATGTGCGCCAGTGCCAGACCGCGAACGACCAGCGTGGTCGTCTGGTTACCCGTGTTGCCGCCAATGGCTGCAACGATCGGCATAAGTGCCGCCAATGCCACGAATTGTGCAATGGTCTGCTCGAACAAGCCGATCACGCGTGATGCCGCGAACGCCGTCAGCAGACTCAGAGAAAGCCACAACCAGCGGTTCCTGGCCGAGTTCCATACCGGTCCGAATAGATCTTCTTCACCGGTCATGCCAGCGGCATTTAACGCGTCTTCGCTGATGTCGTCGCGCACAAAGTCCATAATGGTGTCGACTGTCAGGCGGCCTATAGGACGGCCTCGACTGTTAACCACCGGGGCAGAGATCAAATTATAACGTTCGAAAGCGCGAGCGGCCTGGGTCGCAGGTTCATCAGGCGAAAAGCTTACCACCTCGCGCGCCATGACTTCCCGCACCTGTTGTGTCGGATCACTCAATACCAGTGCTTGCCAGGGCAGGACGCCAACCAGTATGCCTCGGCGGTTTATAACCGGAAGTTTATCGCTTTGCGTCGGCAGGTTCTGGCGCAGGCGCAACTCATCGAGAACCTGTTGCAGGGTAGATTGCTCATCGATGACGACCATCTCCTTGACCATTAGCCCCCCAACGCTGTCGTGCGAAAATTGCATTGATTGTCGCATCCAGGCCTGTTCGTCGTGGGTTAACTCGGCTTGCCGTGATTGCAGCAGATGCGGGGGTAGCCATTCGGCCAGATAGGCAAGATCGTCAGGATCCAGTTGGGTAATCGCGTTCATCAATAGCTGTTCATCGCTTGCACCGATGAGTTGCGCTGCAACTGAATCGGACAGCTCAAGCAGGATATCGCCGCCGCGCTGTGCCGCTTGCAGCCGCCATACCAGTTGACGATCCTCTGGCGAAAGATTTTCGATAACCCAGGCCGTGTCGGCAGGGTGTAATTGTTTCAGGATTTTATCGAGATGAGCCAACTGTTGGCGGTGGACCAGATTTTCAACCACTGTTCGATGCGGCCCCTCGTTTTGTTGCCGAGCCAGGTTTTCGACCAGACGGCCTTTGTCCAGCGCTTGTTTGACTGCCGCCAGAATGCGTTGTGAATGGTGTTGCTGTTTTGAACTCATGCGAGAGGATGTATCGAGGTTTGACAGACCTTAATTATGCGGTATCTGGTCTGATTTGTTGATTTGAGATCGCGACTAAATGACNAGCCTGGGGTGTATACCGGCAGTTTCGAGGCTGCTCAAAGTCTCGAACCCGGGAAAGGCTGGAATGGCGCAGAATATTCGGTTGATTCCGCCCCGGCGCAGGTTCTGAGTAATGTGCTGGCGACTATTATTCGGTTGAATCGCAAATCAACTGTTGATTCCAGGTTTCATCTGGAATCTCGCTGGACTGCGGACAGATGGGTACACCGCTAACATACACGCGTTCGGCGAAGGGGCGTTTTTGTATTTCAGCCAACTGGCGGCGGAATTCGTTTTCTTCCTCAATAGCCTGACGTTCGGAGGCGAAGTAACGCCAGCTGCCATTCATCATGTGCAGGGCATGGGCGAGTTCATGGTAAAGATTCTGTGCCGCGGTGTATTCGATAAGCCGCTTGTCCCCCGACAGCACAAGATGGCTGCCCTGGTCGGGGATATTCGCGTTAAAACTGATATCGACGGACTCGCCTTTCCCGTTGATCAGGTTGCTGGTCGCCGGGGCGGCTGTGCGCCCGGATGACACGAGGGAATAGTCGGAGTGGCTAATGAATAGTTTATGACCGCTGGCCTGAATATCGATGAGGGTGTTCAGCCCTTTGGGTACACTGGCAATCTGGGCGATCCACTTGCGCAGGTTTGCGACCTGCTGCGGGTTACCCTGCAGCGATATGTTTTTCCCGTAGGGTTTATCGACCTGTTCTGCAAAGCTATGCACGGTGTCAGCGCGATCCCATACGCGAACACGGCGGTGTTAAGTAAACTGGCCAGGATGAACAGCACGATCTTCTGCATTGATAAAATCCATCTATTTGCAATTAATAAATAGTTATAAGGAAAAATCGGCAGTTTGCAACAAAACTGTAACAGAGCTGTGAACTTGCCCACACATGGAGCGCGGCTGAGCGCGCTCGGTCGGGTCAAGCGCGACGATGGTGCCTGGTCGCGCCTTTATTGCGGCTCATCCTTGTAATGGATGGGTCTCAAGCGTTATGAAAGGTTTAGAGGGGGCGGGTTGGTAGCAAAGGCTTATGGAATCGAGGATAAACGGCCGACTCGGTATGGGTGACAGATCGTCGATCAGGGCTTTTTTGCAGGCTGCCAAGGAGGATTCGGGCAAAGGGTCGCTGAGGGTGATATGAAAACGGAATTCATCAATGACAAACGGATAGCCCCATTGTTTGAGCATGAGCAACTGGTTGGGCGATAGCCTTTCAGGTTGGCGCTTATTGAATTCTGCCGGGGTCAGATCGTCACGGAAAAGATCGAAGGTCTGCACGCAATCGGTTGCCAGTTCGTGCAGCCTGGGGCATTCGTCCGTCAAAGTCAGGGCCACAAACCTGCCGATGTTTTCGATTTGTAATCCTGAGCATTGAATAGGCGGGAAGAGACGGGAAAAATGTTTGAAAATTTTGACCAGCTGTTTTTCCTTGAGGTTCGGCTTGAGGCGGAAGGGCGGTTTGAGTGTTGCGTGACAGCCATACATGCGCGCGTGCCGGGTAAACCCGGTGAACGGCTGCAGGGTGGGCGACAGCTCGGTTTGTGAGACCGGCCGCCCCGTGTGGATGGAGTAACCCAGCCACTGCGAGATACGTTGGTAGTATTCTTCGTCAGCCGACGGAACGAAATAAATGGCGTACCGGTCCTGCATTGCCAAAGCCCTGGCCTAAATATTCGATAGTTCCATCAGCGATAGCAGCTGACCGATGGTATCTTCGATTGTCTGGTTATTATCGATGTAAACGCCGTCCTTGGGTTTAAGATAGGCCAGCTCGCGGTTGCGCTGCAGACGGGTTTCAATCTCTTCTTCGCCTTCCCGGCCGCGCTCTAACAGGCGTTGGCGCAAAATATCTTCGGCGACATGCATCCACACCGGCACCAGATCCTTGTAACGTTCACGCGCCTGTGGAAGGTACTGGCGAGAGCCATTGACGATTACGCTGTTTCCGGACTTTAGCCACTTTTTAATCTCTCGACCTATGCCGTAGTGGTAGCCATGCGATGTCCACTCGAACAGAAACAACCCGCTTTCACTGCGACGTTGAAAGTCAAAATCGGTCAGTTCAACATGGTTTTCGTCCTGATGCCTGACCGGGCGAGTGATGTAGCGGTGGGCAACGAGGGGTTGGGTGTCACTGTAATAGTGGGTTTTGAGCCGCCGTAAAACAGAATCCTTTCCGACTCCGGAAGGCCCGACGAGAAAATACAGTTTTTGTGTGTACGCCATTAAATGGTCCTCAAGCCATTTTTCCAGACTTCCCTGATGACTGGATAATTATGATGCATTCCGACGCGCAGTATATCGGCCTTGTTGCCAATCTCAATGCTGCCTCGATCATGCAAGCCTACCGCGTTCGCTGGATTTTTTGAAACGCAGCATAGAGCTTGCGGTAGATCGTAACCCATGTCGAGTTCCGCAAGCACAAATGCGCTGTGCAACAGGCTTGATGGATAGTAATCCGATGAAAGGATATCCAGACAGCCTTCCTGCGCGAGCAGGCTGGCGGCGACATTGCCTGAATGTGAGAATCCGCGTACCAGGTTTGGGGCGCCCATCAGCACCTTCAGATCGTTGTCATGCGATAGCCTTGCCGCCTCTAAAGTCGTTGGGAACTCGGCGATGCTGACCTCATTGTCAAGCGATTCGCGCACATGCTCAAGGGTCGCGTCGTCATGACTGGCCATTGGAATGCCCAACTCGCTACAGGTTCTGGCTATATGTCGGCGATGGAGATGAGACCAGGTGTCTGAAGAAGTCTTGTGACGTTCGATAAATGCTTCCATTTCGTTATCGCTATAGGCGTATTTCTTCTGGTAGTACTCACGATATTTTTCCAGTCGGGCAAACTGCCGTTGGCCGGGCGCATGATCCATCAGCGACACCAGTCTGAGATGAGGGTTCTCTACATACTGGTCGAATTCTGCAGAGGTACTGTCGCAGCTCAACTCGCAGCGCAGATGCAGGTAGTGGTCGGCCCGGCACAACTCATGTGACTTGATGTAGTCGATGGACGTGATGATATTATCGAGAATCTCTGTGCGGTTGCTGTGATGAATATCGTAGCCCACTGCCACTGCATCGAATACGGTTGTTACACCGGATGCGGCCATCTGGGTGTCATGGGCCAGCATCGCAGGCAGGCTAGGCCACATGACACCCGGTCGTGGCGCAAAGTATTTTTCCATGTTGTCGGTATGCAGTTCAACAAGCCCCGGAATAAGGAAATCATGCTCCCAGTCAAGCGCACCAGGGCGATGGCTGGGGCTTAGGTCGATATCGACAATATGGTTGTTTTCTATTGCCAGGCTGCCGGTGACAATTTCATTTGCCAGCACGATATTTACCCGGCTGATGGTCAGTTGACCCATTGTTGTGTTCTCATGTCAAAAAAACGATCGCCTACCCGGTTACGGGTGTCGGCGTCATGAAAGATTCCAAGAATTGCACAGCGATTCAGTTTTGCTTGCTGAATCATTTCTATCACCGTGTCGCGGTTTTTTTTGTCAAGTGATGCGGTGGGTTCATCTAGTAACATGAGCGGGCGCGGCAGCGCGAATTCACGCGCGATATTGACCCTTTGTTTTTCGCCCCCGGAAAAGGTGGTGGGTGACAATGACCACAGATGCTCGGGAATATGCAAACGGCTCAATAATTCGCAGGCCGTAGACTCTGCCCTGGGTCGCTCGACACCGCTTTCTAGCATTGGTTGCATAACGATATCAAGCGTTGAAATGCGCGGAATGATACGCAGAAATTGACTGACATAGGCGATGTACTGACGGCGAACCCCAAGTAACTCGCGGTCACTTAAAGAATCGATGTGGAAATGATTGCCATCATGATGCAGGGTAATGGAGCCAGAGTCGCTGCGGTAGTTTGCGTACAGACATTGTAAAAGCGAGCTTTTTCCACAGCCTGATTCGCCCATCAATACCACGCATTCACCCTGATTGATTGTAATATCGAGGCCGCTGAATACCTGGTAGTTCACACCGCCCTGCTGGTGCAGGGTAAACGATTTTGACAGACCAGAAGTCTGTAGCACACACTGTGTCATGTTCACACCTGCAGAATGGATGAGACCAGTAATTGGGTGTAGGGTTGTTGTGGGTCGCCGAGAATCTGGTCGGTTAATCCGGTTTCAACAATACGGCTGTTGCGCATGACGATCAGTCGATCAGCCAGCAGGCGCGCCACCGCCATGTCGTGAGTAACCAGCACCACGGCCACACCCAGTTCACGCACCAGGCGCCTGATCAGATCGAGCACGCGGGCCTGCACCGATACATCCAGACCCCCGGTAGGTTCATCCATAAAGACCAGGCTGGGTTGGGTGACCAGATTGCGTGCGATCTGCAGACGTTGCTGCATACCCCCCGAGAATGTGCCGGGTTTGTCGTCAATGCGCGCAGGATCGAGTTCGACCCGCTGCATCCACTGGCGCGCGAGTTCTCGAATGGCCGCATAATTGCGCATCCCCTGCGCCATAAGCCCCTCGGCGATGTTGGCGCCGGCACTGAGTTCGAGATGAAGTCCATCACGCGGGTTTTGGTGGATCATGCCCCAGTGGCTACGAACGAGTCTGCGCCTTTCGGCTTCGTTCAGATCATGCAGGGAAATCTCGTTGGTCTGGCGATAGAACACCTGACCACTATCAATAGCTTCGTGGCCGGAGAGGCAGCGTAGTAGTGTGGTCTTGCCAGATCCTGACTCACCTACGACCCCCAGAACCTCGCCAGCGTGAAGTTGCAGGTTGATGTCCTGGCAACCCTTGTTGATGCCGTATAAGCGGTTGAGTGCTGTAGCGCGCAACAACGGGCGCTGTGCAGTTGTAAGCCGGGCATTTGCATTCATGGGTGGTGTACTGCGCTGTGTTGTTGGCAATGATCCGAATCCGAACAGACGAACATGCGGTTGCCCTGGTTATCGATGATGATTTCATCGAGGAAACTATTGGACGATCCGCAGAGCGCGCAATGTTCATCCCATTGCTGCACCTGAAAAGGATGATCTTCAAAATCCAGGCTGACGACGTCTGTCCACGGTGGGATGGCATACACGCGTTTTTCACGACCGGCGCCGAAGAGTTGCAAGGCGGGCATCCGATGCATCTTCGGGTTGTCAAATTTTGGAATGGGGGACGGGTCCATGATGTAGCGCCCATTGACCCGGACGGGATATGCGTAGGCGGTCGATATATGACCGAATCGTGCGATATCTTCGTATAACTTGAGATGCATTACGCCGTATTCTTCAAGCGCGTGCATGGTGCGTGTTTCACTCTCGCGCGGTTCGATAAAGCGCAACGGTTCGGGTATTGGGACCTGGTAGATCAGAATCTGATCGTTGCGCAGCGGGGTTTCGGGAATGCGGTGGCGGGTCTGGATCAGGCTGGCTTCAAGCGTGCGCTCGGTGGTCTGAATCCCACATACGTGTTTGAAAAATTTGCGTATGCTGACTGCGTTGGTCGTATCGTCGGCGCCCTGATCGATCACCTTAAGCACGTCACCTCGGCCGATTAGCGAGGCGGTTAACTGTATTCCTCCGGTACCCCAGCCATAAGGCATGGGCATCTCGCGTCCGGCAAACGGAACCTGGTAACCGGGAATTGCGACAGCCTTGAGCAGCGCGCGGCGAATCATGCGCTTACCGTGTTCGTCGAGATAGGCGAAATTGTAGCTGCTCATGCCGCGCTATCGACAGAGTCATCCGGTTGCGAATCGGCTTGTTCGCGAATGCGCCGAATAAGTTCAAGTTCTGACTGAAAATCAACGTAGTGGGGAAGTTTGAGGTGTGAAACGAAACCCACGGCTTCCACATTGTCAGCATGTGCGAGTACGAATTCTTCATCCTGCGCGGGTGAGTTGCAGCTCTCATCAAGCTCACTGCCGCGCAAGGCACGATCGACCAGCGCCATGGACATGGCCTTCCGTTCATTGTGACCGAAGGCCAGTCCGTACCCTCGTGTAAACTGCGCCGCTTGCCTGCGGCTGCCCTTGAACTGGTTGATCATATTGCACTCGGTGAGTTCGATTTCGCCTATATCGATATCGAAGCCAAGTTCCTCGGGGCACACGCTGACATCGACCTGGCCCATGCGTATCTCGCCAGCGAAAGGATGGGTACGCCCGTATCCACGCTGGGTCGAGTAACCAAGCGCCAGCAAAAAACCCTCGTCGCCGCGAGCCAGCGCCTGCAACCGGGTGGAACGTTTAGCCGGGTGGTGCAACGCCTGCCTGGTTATGTCCCCTGGGTCGCCTTGCTGGTATGCGGGTTGTTCGATCAATCCTTCGTTTGCCAGCATGTCGAGAACATGAGGGCAGTCGATGGCAGGCGCTTGTGATTGATCTGGATGTTTGCAGTCCATCGATGCCGCGGGTTCTGCTGGCGCATCTGCCTCGTCGAGTAGAGAGAAATCGAGTAAGCGGTGGGTATAGTCGAAGGTGGGACCCAGCACCTGACCGCCCGGGACATCCTTGAATGCGGCGGACAGACGTCGCTCAATGCGCATTTTTCCTGTGTCGACCGGGTTACTGTCAAAAAAACGTTCCAGTGTTGTGCGATAGGCGCGTAACAGAAAAATCGCCTCGATAAGGTCGCCGGCCGCCTGTTTGATCGCTAGTGCGGCCAGTTCCGGATCATACAGCGAGCCTTCCGCCATGACCCGGTCGACCGCATAGGGCAATTGCTGCTGAATCTGTGCAACGCTTAGAATACGTTCGCGTGTATCACCGCGGCGTTTGAGGCGTAGTTGCTCGTGTGCCGCCTCGATGGCTCGCTCCCCGCCTTTGACCGCGACGTACATCAGATATCTTCGTCCAGTACAAGATCGGTGGTGCGCGGGATGCAAAAGAACTCGCTGCCAGACACCAGAATCAGGTCGATGCCAAGCGGAAATCGCTGGTTCAGTTTCTTGCGTTGATGCAACAAGGTGCCGTTGAAACCACTACAACGTACCTTGCGGTTTTTGTCGATGCCCGGTCCTGAGGTGTTGTAAACAATTCCACGGTAAAAAGACTGGCACTGAATGATGAGCGTGCAGGAGTCCTCGGGATATCGTTCGCTACCCTGCTTCAATTCTTCCAGCGCGGGCCGGTCGATCTCGTTGCATATTACGAAATCGGCGTGGTCGCATTCATCGCTAAAGCGAATTCCGTTGTGGAAACGCAGTGACGCGAAAAGGTCCTTGTTGCGCAACGATGATGTCAGATGAATTTGCGTGTCCTGATCGAATAGAGCGTCAGTGCGATGGCGTAGGTCGCAGGGAACAGCCCGATCGGGTGAGCCTGGTGGCCATCAAGACGCGAAATAAGACCCGGTTCAGCCATGCTTTTTAGTATCTTCCTGAACACGTTCTGGGCATCGAAAACCGGGCTTTTGAACCCGGGTATTATATTGGCTACCGACGCAGTCACTGGTCTTCTCCTCTAATCATGGTGAAAAATTCAACCCGGCTTAACGCCGCCCGATTTTGCTGTAGACGCTGCTTGCCTTCCAACTGTGTGCGTAAAGGGGTTAACAGGGTTTGTTCGAGGTGATCGAAGTTCTGATCACGCTGGGCCATTGCGTCGATCAGGGCTACCGTGGTTGCATGTTCTGGCTGACGCCCCAAGACATAACCGATACCGGTATAACCGCCTTCGAGATTGATAGCGCAACGCGTGACCGTTGCTTCCCCGAGGTTGAAGGGGCTGCCCGAGGCATCGGTACGGCCCTTGATCATGACCATGCCGGTCTCAGGCTTGCGCAGAAATTCGAATTCAAGGTCAGATATGGAATACTGCCAATGCCGGTTGATATCCGACAGCCTGGATTTGGCAAGTGTGGAAAGCAGGGACTGGCGTTGTTGCTGCGTCATGTCAGATAACCATTTTGCGCAGCCTTTGCGACAACAGATCAAGCAATGTAACCGACACCACGATTATGATCATGACAGCACAGGTTTGCTGGAACATGAAACCGCGAATGCTTTCCCAAAGAATAACGCCAATACCGCCGGCGCCGACCATACCGAGTACGGTCGCTGAGCGCACGTTAGATTCGAAGCGATACAGGGAGTAGGAAATCCATAATGGCAACACCTGGGGTATCACACCAAAAATCACTTCCTGCACGGCATTGGCTCCGGTTGCGCGCACACCTTCGACAGGGCCGGGGTCGATTGCCTCGACAGCCTCGGAAAAGAGCTTGGCTAGAACCCCCGTTGTGTGTACGAATAGGGCCAGCACCCCGGCAAAAGGGCCCAGCCCCACCGCGACGACAAACAGCATCGCGAATACCATTTCATTGATGGCACGGGCTGCATCCATTAATCGACGGGTCGGCTGGTAAATCCACCACGGCGCAATATTTTCTGATGAAAGTATGCCTAGCGGTATTGCAGCGACTATCGATAGCAGCGTACCCCAGATGGCGATTTGCACCGTTATGATCATTTCTTCAATGTAATATTCCCAGTCGCGGAAGTCTGGCGGGAAAAAATCTGACCCAAGCTCAAGCATGTTATCGCTGTATTCGATAAGCGCCCAGGGGTTCATTTCAGACCCTTGCCACGACCAGGCCAATACAGACAGAAAAAGTCCCCAGCCCACCAGGTTAAGCGCGGAGGAGCGGGCATCGTTGGGTGCGGTCAGAGAAAGTTGATGATTGCTCATATTCGGGTTTTCATAAATATCATGTCGATAGCGCCAGCGGTGGCGTCATCGAGATAACATTCGAAAAAATCCGGGCCACAGTGAGGTGGCCCGGAAAGGCCGTGAAGGGTATGCGCCCTTCTTTCCCTTGGGGGGATTACGAATTTTTGGCGGCAAAGGCTTGCAGCGCTGCCGAACGTCGCTTCAAGGCGTTGAGCTGTCGGTCCAGTTGTGCCAGCTTTTCGTCTCTTTCACTTGCTGAGAGCCTGGTGTCCGCTTCCGTTTTTACCCTTTCTTTATACAGAACAAGCTGCCGAATGGGGATTAATTGATCATCGCTGGAAGCGCTGAACGGCGCCCACTGTAAATCGGCAAGCACCTGTTTTTCGCGGCTGTTTTCGACGCCGTAGGTCATGAAGAAATCGTAGATTTTGTTTTTCAGATCTTCATCCAGGTTTTTGCGCCAAACGATGGGGTCAGAAGGAATAAGTGGTGATTTCCAGATGACCTTGATGTTTTTGACCTTGTCGGGATGGGTGTTTTCGAGTCGACGCAGGTTCTCGGTATTATTGGTCGCTACATCGACCTGCTTGTTGGCTGCGGCCAGCAGGTTGGTTTCATGGTTAGAGTTGAGGACTCGCTTGAATGCCTTTTTGGGGTCGACGTTGTTACGCGCAAACACGTAATAAGATGGCACCAGGAAGCCGGAGGTTGAATTCGGGTCGCCATTGCCAAAAACCAGTTGTTTTGACTGCGTCAACATGTCCTTGACGTTATTTATCGGGCTGTCGGCGTGGGTCACCAGCAATGACCAGTAACCGGGATTGCCTTCGACATCAACTGTCTGGGCAAAGATTTCACCACCGGCACGGTCAACCGCTTCCATGGCTGATTTATTGCCAAACCAGGCCACGTCAACCTTGTTGAAACGCATACCTTCGATGATGCCGGCGTAGTCCGGCGCGAAATAGGCTTTGATCTCCACACCGAGTTTGTCACCCATGTCCTTTAAAAACGGTTTCCAGATGGTGCGCAGGTTTTGTGAGGACTCGGTCGAGATAATACCGAAATTCAATTGATTTACCTGGTCAGCCCTGGCCGGGTGAAAGGCGAGAAACGTCGATAAGATAACTACCGCTGTCAAAGCTTTGAACAGTTTGTTAAACATGGGGTTCTCCCGGGGTTATGGATTGAATGAGGTCACGCAGCGGCAAACATGTCACTTTTCTGAAACGTTGCAAGCCTGGGAATGAGGTTGACATGTTCGTTGTCGAGATCAAGTTCATCATCGTCAGACAGGGTCGTTCCATACAGGTCGCGTAACACCTTGTCACTGAGTTCTTCGGGTTTGCCATCGAAGGCGATCCGACCTTCGACCAGAGCGATGATTCGTTTGCAATACTTTCTGGCATAGTCAACCTGGTGCAAGGTAACGATTACCGTTTTGCCATCCTTCTTGTTTAATTTACGCAGCTGTTTCATCACTGTTTTGGCGGATTTAGGATCGAGCGAGGCAATTGGTTCGTCAGCGAGAATGACCTGTGCCTGTTGCATCAGACTGCGAGCGATCGCAACGCGCTGTTGCTGCCCCCCGGACAGGGTGGATGCACGTTGATGAGCCAGATCCTGCAAGCCCACGCGTTTCAGTGCGTTCATGGCCCGGCGTTTTTCATCCCAGGTGAAATAACCGAGACTGCCGCGCCACAACGGTATGCTACCGAGCGCGCCTACCAGAACATTGCGCATGACGCTGAGTCGACCGATGAGGTGAAACTGCTGAAAAATAAAACCTATGCCCAGGCGTATACGGCGTACATTGCTTGCCAGGCGGCCTTCGTATTGAATGATTGTGCCGTCCACCAGAATGCTAGAGGCGTTTGTCTTGTCTACCGTTTCCAGACCTGCGATTGCGCGCAGCAAGGTTGATTTACCGGAACCGCTCGGTCCGATTAGCGCAACCATTTGTCCCTGCTCGACTCGGCTGGTAACCTGATCAAGTGCTCGGGTTTCGCCAAAGGTCTTACTTATCGACTGTAGTTCAATCGCAGGTTTCATTGGTTTTAATGGATGCTTGATTCGAGGCCGCGATAGTAGCGCCCGAATATGACAAATTCGTTACCTGCCGGTTGACGTTATCGAACTGCTGTGCGCAGAGGCGCCAAAGGATAGTGGCGAGGGCCGTTCGTGAGCAGGCTTCGTAATAATGGGACGTACGCATCGAAATCAGCGTTTTGGTCATCACTGTTCTTGCCCTCGTCATCCCACAGGCGCAGATCAATGGCCTGAATGAAATAGGGGTTACGCTCAAAAAAGGCTTTCTTATGCGGGTCGAGTGCTGCGCCACCCTGGAGTTCGAGGCTTTTGCGCGAAGCATCTGACAGGCCTTCATAATATGACGGATCGATCGCGCAGAGATAACGTTTGGCCATGACGTGCAGCTTCACCGGTTCTGCGACGGCGAGTCCAAACACGGGTCTCAGCAGGCTGGCGCCTATGACCTCGTGGCGATCATTGATTTCCCAGTCCAGCAGCTCTTCGCTATACATCAAATGGCCAATGTCATGCAGCAGGGCGGCCGCGATCATGGCATCGTCTGCATTGTTGAGTTCCGCCAGCCTGGCCACCTGCACGGCATGCTGCACCTGGCTGATATCTTCCCCATAGGGGCTGGCGCCGTGTGTTTCGTACAGCTTGCGTATTCGATCGATGCTGTTCATGTCGCACTCAAAAAAAGAAACACATTAAGAGCGTTTCTTTACGGAAATATGACAGGTCAATGCAAACCTGATGTGCTGATGCGAAGCATGAATCTGGCGTGGCCTGTGGCGAGGATCGAACAACTCGTTTAGGTCGCTTCCTGATCTGGTAACTGTTCTGAAACAAAACTGTCATTTAGGCGTGCTAGCGTTCCGCGAAATCCAAGTCGTAGACCGAGTATGCAATCGATTAGCCTGTTTCACTTTGTGTGGCCGCTCCTGATAATCCTCTTATTGCCAAAAGCGGTCGCCCGTATCCAACTGTCACGGGCAAAGCATCGATCGCTGGCGGGGCATTCCAAGATGTCCAAGTGGCTTGCAAAAAAAATTCCGTATTTCAGTTATTCAGAGCAAAAATTTTTTGCTGCAGATGATGCGCCGCAGGATATCGTGAATAAACGGCGTTTGGCCCTGGCGCGTTTAAAAAATGAGTTCATCCACAATATGTCGGCTGGCATTGAATTCAGCCATTCGCTCGAGGGTCAGGTGCCGGATGTGGATTTTACGCGTCACTACCGGGTTCCATTCCCGTTTCGAGCCTATTTACTCGAGCAATTGCCACTAACCAACGGTGTCGTTGAATCGAGCGGTGTCAAGGTGCGTGATCTCGATGGAAACTGGCGATTCGACGTTAGTGGATCTTATGGCGTTAACGTATTCGGTTACGACTTTTACAAAGAGTGTCTCGAACAGGCATGGCAGGATGTCAAGGATCTTGGCCCGGTTCTGGGTCCCTATCACCCCCTGATCAAGGATAACGTTGAGCGCCTCAAGGCAATTTCAGGACTGGATGCGGTGTCCTTCCACATGTCCGGGACCGAAGCTGTGATGCAGGCGGTGCGACTGGCCCGATATCACACCGGTCGAAAGTATGCCGTGAGGTTTTGTGGCGCCTATCATGGCTGGTGGGACGGTGTGCAACCCGGTATCGGAAATCCACGTAATACACCGGATGCCTTGACACTCAGCGACATGAGTGAGCGTACGTTAAAGGTTTTGCGCAGCCGCAAGGATATTGCCTGCGTGTTGGTCAATCCACTGCAGGCTCTCCATCCCAATGCCAACGCGCCGGGTGATGGCGGCCTGATAAATAGTGGGCGCAAGGCGCACGTGGATAAGCAGGCTTATGCCAGATGGCTGGGCCAACTGCGCGAGGTTTGTACGCAAAACGGCATCGTATTCATTATGGACGAGGTATTCACCGGCTTCCGACTTGCGTACCGAGGGGCGCAGGAATACTTTGCCGTGCAGGCGGATATGGTCACCTATGGCAAGTCACTGGGAGGAGGGCTACCGGTCGGCGTGGTCTGTGGCACTCAGCGCCTGATGAAGCGGTTTCGTGATGATCGTCCCATGGATTTTTCATTTGCGCGGGGGACATTCAATTCTCATCCTTATGTTGTGGCTGCAATGAACCGATTCCTGACACGTATCGAAGAAGACAGCATGCAGCATGATTATGGAATGCTCGAAAACACCTGGGCGCAGCGGGTTCGCCTGCTGAATGATCGGTTACAGCAGGCCAACTTGCCGTTGCGGGTAGTCAGCCTGGTTTCGATATGGACGGTCATTTACCTGGAGCCCAACCGGTACAACTGGATGTTGCAGTTCTACCTGCAGGCTGAAGGCCTGCATCTGGGCTGGACGGGTACCGGACGATTGATCCTGAGTCATAACTACACTGCCGAAGACTTCGATGAACTGGTCGATATCTTTGTTCGTGCGGCCAGTAAAATGCGTGATGATGGATGGATGTGGAGTTCACCGGAAATGGACAATGGAACCATTAGCAAGCAATTTCTGGGTGAAATGATCGCCGCCAGACTGGCCCCGCTGACGGGCCTGTTCAAACATCCCTCCGGGCAAAAGCCAGCCAAACTCATCAACAAGGTTAAGCATCAGTCATGATCAGTCAGGAATCCGCAAATATCAGTATATTCAGACAGAATCTCAATACGCTAATCGGTGATTTCCTGAACGAGGCCGCGAATAAATATCCATTGAATGAATGCCTGAAAATCGATCTGCATTGTCATGATAAAAACAGCGACAATCCCGATGAGCTGTGGGGTCGAATACTGGGCCTGCCTGAAACCTGGCTGAAAACAGACAAACTCGTTCAGTGCCTGCATGAGTCGGGTTGCGATGCGCTGACGATAACCAACCACAATAATGCCAAGTCCTGCTGGAAACTACTGGATAAAGGGGTCGATGTACTCGTTGCGGCCGAGTTTACCTGTTATTTCCCCGAGTATTCCATCTTTGTTCATGTACTGGCGTATGGTTTCAATAAGAAGCAGGAAAAGACGCTGAACCGGCTGCGTCAGGATATCTACAGGTTCCTGCGCTATGCGCATAAAAAGAATATACCCGTGATTCTTCCGCACCCGCTGTATTTCTATACCCGAAATGACCTGATCGATCTTGCGCTGTTCGAAAAGATGGCCGTGCTGTTTCAGAACTTTGAGGTGCTAAACGGTCAGCGCGATCAGTGGCAAAGCGCGCTGACGCTGGCATGGCTCGATAGCCTGACCGGCGACAAGATTCGCGCCTACGCCGAAAAACATGAGCTTGACCCGCATGAGTATGGTGTTGACCCGGACCGGCCCAAGGTCATGACCGGTGGTTCGGATGATCATATGGGCATTTTCGCCGGGCAGTCCGGCAGTTATGTCCATGTTCCGGACCTGCAAAACAGGCTGAAAAACGAGAAAAAATCGGACCTGGTTCTGGAGGCATTGCGCGAGGGTCGGATAGCGCCCTATGGCAGTCTTGCAGAAAACCAGAAGCTGAATATCACATTGCTTGATTATTTCTCGCAGGTGGCCGTCAACATCAAGGACCCGGGGCTATTGCGCATCATGTTTCATCGTGGCGAGACCTCCGACAAACTGGCCTGTCTCACGATTGCCAATCTGATGCTGGAAATGCAGAAACATGGCAACACCAAAAAGTTTTTCAATTTCATACATGACGCGTTGCAGGGCAAGAAACCCAACAAGCTGGTGAAATGGAAAATCAAGAAGGATTATGTGTTTTGCATTGAACATCTGGAGGCGATCGCCGATGCGCGCCGAGAGTCACCGCAAGCGCTGATCGATACCGTCAACCGTGTCGTGCCTGAGTTATTCCACTCGCTCAATCTGTTGATGATCAAACGTCTTGAACCGTCATTCAAGGCCGCGCGTGGCAAGAAGATGAAGTCCTTGTCGACGGCCGAGTTGACGCGTCATTTCGAGATACCCAGCCAGTTGAGCGCGTTGTTTCTCGGCAATGGCAAATCCATGCCTGGCATGAGCCACTGCAGTGTGTCCAACCTGCTGGATAACCTGTCGTTCCCATCGCTGGTCAGTATTATTTTACTGGGTACATCCCTGGCGAGTACGCGCCTGTTGTACCAGAACAGGAGTTTTCTAAATGAGTTCGCCGATTATCTGGGGGCAAGCCATCATCCCAAACGTGCACTGTACCTGACCGATACCTTGCTCGATCGCAATGGTGTATCGAGTTCGCTGAGCGGCAAGCTGGCCTACATTCAGCAACAGGACCTGCCTGTCGATTTCCTGATCTGTCATCCGGATGCGGAACCGGGGTCTCACCTGCATGTAGTGCGGCCGCTTACCGAATTTTCGCTGCCGGATTACGGTGAACAGATCATACGCGTGCCCGACCTGATGGAGATTACGCGTATCTTCTATGCTGGCGGTTACGACCGGGTGGTGTGCTCCACCGAGGGCCCCATGGCCATTGTGGCGCTGCTGATCAAGCACATGTTTAACGTGCCGGCGTATTTTTTCATGCACACCGACTGGCTGGAGTTCATCAAGAACACCACCGACCTGAATAAACATGAACGTGATCGCGTGCGTCGCGTGCTGCGATTCTTCTATCGTATGTTTGCCGGTGTTTTCGTGCTCAACGAGGATCACCGCGACTGGCTCACCGGCTATGAAATGCAGTTGGATGAAGACAAGGTCATGCTCACCGCGCACCATGCCCAACCGGCCGATCCATCGGTGCAAGCGGTACGTGGCCATGACCTGTTTCCCGAGATATCGCCCGCGGCGCCAGTCATGTTGTATGCCGGCCGCATCAGCAAGGAAAAAGGCGTTTTCGAATTGCCCGAGATATTTCATTCAGTGCGTCGGGTCATTCCCGATGCGCGCATGATCATTGCGGGTACCGGGCCAGCGCTGGAACAGCTTAAATCGATATTTCCCGAAGCCCTGTACACCGGATGGCTGGACAAGCCGCGTCTGGCGCAGTTGTATGCCGGACTTGATCTGATGATCTTTCCGACCCGCTTTGACACCTTTGGTAACGTGATCATCGAGGCCATGACCTATGGCATGCCGGTGATCTCGTATGATTGCCTGGGCCCCAGGAGCATTATTCAACACGGTGTCAACGGCTTTCTTGCTGACAATATTCAGGACATCAAAGACCATGCCATTCGCTACCTGGAGTCGCCTGAAACACATGAGCTGATGCGTGGCCGTGCGCTGAAACGTAGCGAAGACTACNGCGCCAGCGCGATCATGAGCCGCTTTATGCAGGATCTGGGGCTGGCGGACCCGGTCGAGGCAACGGCTAAAGTCCATTAGTGAATTCGACACAGCGCAACGCTCGGTTGCCTGATAGCGCCATTGCCATGCCTGCATTCATCGAAAAACTGAGCGCTTTTGAGCAACTGAACTTTGTGTTGACCAATCGCATTCCAAGACGGGCCTTGACCCGCTTCATGGGCTGGTACAGCCGTCTTGAAATCCCCTGGTTGACACGCCTGAGTATCGCTGTCTGGAAGCGCTTTGCACCCGATCTGGATTTCTCCGAGTCCACGCAAGATTCGTTTTCCAGCATTCATGCCTGTTTTACCCGTGAGCTTCGACCCGGCGCGCGAACGATCGATAAACGTGAGCACATCATCGTCAGCCCCTGTGATGCCGTGGTGGGCGCACACGGCGTCATTGATGACGGCGTGGTGCATCAGATCAAGGGCTTTCCTTACCATATCGACGAATTGATCAGTGATGCCGCGCTATGCCAGCAGCTGAAGGATGGCGTCTATGTGACACTGCGTCTGAAATCCTCCATGTACCATCGTTTTCATGCACCCTGCGATGCGGATGTCAGCGAGGTGTTGTACCTGTCGGGTGATACCTGGAATGTTAATCCGATAACGCTCAAGCGCATCGAAAAGCTGTTTTGCCGGAATGAACGCGCGGTGGTGAAACTCCAGCTCGATGATGGTTCATTCATCGTGCTGGTGCCGGTTGCCGCCATACTGGTCGCCAGTATGCGCTTTCATTGCCTGCCCGACGCACTCAATCTGGGCTCGGTTTTCCCGTACCGAAACAAATGTCAGGCGCATTATGCAAAAGGGGATGAAATGGGCTATTTCGAGCATGGTTCCACTATCGTGGCATTTGCCCCACGGGGTTTCACTTTGCATGGCGAAATCAGCGAGGGTCAGGTCATCAGAATGGGTAGCGCCCTGATGAATCGGCCAGGCAAAGCGAATTTATCTACAACCACATCATGAGGTAATCATTATGAATTTTATGCAGGAACTGCGACAGCAACGTTGGGACGATCATCGTTATTATCATCATAATCGCATCAACCAGACCTTACATTTTTTCAGTGCCCTGTGTTTTCTTGCCAGCTACGTTTTGATCTTCATCAATCCTGTCGCTGCGGTGATGATAGGCTGGTTGCTGGCCATGCTGTTACGTCAGGCCGGCCATTTCTTTTTCGAGCCACTCGATTACGATCATGTTAACCAGGCGTCCCAGGCGCATAAGGAGAACATCAAGGTTGGTTACAATCTGAAGCGCAAGGTGATCCTGCTGTCGGTGTGGATCATCGCACCGGCGGTGTTGTTTGTGCAGCCAGGCATGATGGGGCTTTTCGTACCTCACCAGGACGCCTACGGGTTTATCGAGAATCTGGCATACCTGTGGTTGTATGTGGGCGTGGGCGCCCTGATTTTCCGTACAGTACACCTGTTTTTTATCATGGGTGTGCAATCGGGCCTGGTATGGTTGACCAAGATCCTGACCGATCCATTGCATGATGCTTATATCTATCACAAGGCGCCGCTGCACTGGTGGCGTGGTGAAATGTACGACGACATGACGGATTGGTATGAGAATTCGCTGCTGGAAGAGCTGGAGTCCGTGCGCAACATGCAGCCTGAGCAGGCCGCCTAGCTGAACAAACGTCGCGCAGTCATCTGATGCGCCCGCTGAAAAGCCGGGTATTGCTCAGGTATTGTAGTTGACCGGGTTTGCCGGGTGGATCAAGGCTGTCAATCCTGCTGCCATGCGGATATGGCTGTGGCAGCCCTATCTCGTCCAAGCCGGTAACCCACATCAAGTTTTTGGCTTGCTCGATCGAATCGCCCCTGTCGCCAATCGGGCGGGGGGCAGATGTCGTAAAGCTTGACGCCTTGCGGCATATGAGCCAGATAGTGTTTTACTTGTTCATGCAGGTCAATTCGCCTGCGCATCACCGCAGTCAATTCGGGATAAGAGCGCAGCTTCCAGCGTAGAAATTTGTGCCAGGGCGTGTCGAATTTGGTGTATGCGGCAGGTCGGGAACGTATGACCATGATACGTTTTGCACCCCTGCGCACGGCTTCAGCAACGGGAATGCCGTCAGCTATGCCTCCGTCTGTCATTGGACGACCTGCATACCGCGGAAAATCGCGGTATAACACGGGCAGCGACATGGATGCCTTGAGGGCCGTCGCTAACAAACCGGGTTGGCCTTCATGATAAACACTGCGTCCGCTAGCAACATCGGTCATGGCAATGATCAGCGAATCGCTTGCGCTACGGCAGGCATCGGTGTCAATCAGGTCATTGATTGGGCCATTGAACAACCAGTCCATATCCAGCAGGTGGCCACCGAGGATAAATTGACCGGGATTGAAAAACCGCTTGTCACGACTGATTTTCTGCAAGGTCTGAAACGCCAGTTGCTGCCGCCCGGCAAGAAAACCAAGTGCACAGGCAGCACCGGCCGAAACGCCGATGCAAAAGTCGAAAGGATTGAATGATGCCTCGATAAAGCCGTCGAGTAGGCCGGCCGCAAATACCGATCTGAACGCGCCGCCCTCAACGACCAGCGCGGTGTTGCCGCGAATCACCTGATCTGTAAACCCAACTCCGAATCAGTTGCTTACAATACATGGATAAGCTTGCAAGGGAAACCGTCGGGCAGACGGAAGATGTCCAATGGTCAGAATTCGATGAAGATCATCGAGATGCTCAACCATACCCCAAAGGTAAAATAGGTGCTGATCCAGATAGTCTCAGCTTTCCACACGCCCCAGTCGTTGGTTTGAATGCGCCGAGCAACGGTATCGCGCAGACCATCAGCGATACGCAGATAACGTCCTTTGCGACTATTTCCCGCAGTGCGAGTGATATACATCGGGATGTCAAAAAACAACATAATGGCGGCGGCCCCTATGCTACTGGCTATGCCCACCAGCATGAGGAGTTGTGGCACACCGTTGAGCACAAAAAAGCCATGCACGAAGCAGACGCCGGCCAGTACAGCCATCACGACCCACAGAATTTCCTCCACACCATGCCAGAAATGATTCAGGGTCAGGGTAGCGTACCAGCAACTGACCTGGGCCAGCACGATGACAGGTACGATGCAATACGAGATGACAATAATCCATGTGGATTCAACATGGCTGCCAAGGTAATGGATGAGCAGGGCAACCTGTATGCTGAAGCTGATCTCGGCGATAGTGGCCAGGCTGCGACCAAGAAATATTGATGACCATGGCGAATCAAACAGGCAATAACGCTCAACGTCAATGCGTGGAAACAACGAGCGGAATGCGCACACCATGACATAGATGCCTGACAAGGCCGCTTGTGCATAAGACAGCCCCTGGGTATCAGCATGGCTCAATATTGCCCATAGCCAGACGCCGACATTCATCAGGGCGGCCGCGCATAACATGGCCCACCAGATGTAAGTTTTATTGTGAATGACCTGAGTATTCATGGCATTTTTCGACCGACGGCGCGTATTGTAACAATCCTGTAACATTGTAAACAGACATTCAGGTCAAGCCCAGCCTAAAAGCCTGGGTGGTCGGGAAAAACGCTTGAACGGCAGGTATGGCCAGGTGGGCTTGCATGAAGGCGGCTGCAACCGACCCTCGCCAGGCTGCATTTAAAAACAAGAATGCCGGGACTTTTTCAATCGCCGGTTTAATCATTTTGTAATAATTGATCTATAAGCTAGAGCGGTTAAGCCATCGCGGCCCAAAAGGCCGTCGCCAAAGTTGGCCGGCCTGCTCCCTTGTTGGAGCATGACCCGTTTCATCTACTTCATTCTATTCCTGACCCGTGAAATCGCGCCCCAAGTCCAGACAGTTAGATCGCGTCAAATCGCAACTTTTGACCCTGATTCACGATGCCATTCGCATGGAAGACTCCTATGCCGATGAATTACAACGTATCGAACCGAGCTATCGCAACAGCGCGCGGAATTTTCTGCACTACCTGGGTATTCGTCAACGCGACATCAGGGCCTTGCAGCACGATCTGGCATCCCTGGGATTGTCATCACTGGGTGTGCTAGAGCCGCATGTGATGGCCAGCCTCAATTCGGCGATCGATGTGATCGAGCAGCTTACCGGCAATGAGCATCAAGACCTGCGTGAGGCCCCGGTCGATTATCGAACCGGGCCATTGCTGTTACGCGATCATGCGCGCGCGTTGCTCGGCCCGGAGCCACAGGGACGTTATGTACGGATTATGGTTACCATGCCCAGCGAAGCCGCGACGAATCCTCACCTGGTGCAAGATCTATTGCTGGCGGGCATGGATGTCATGCGTATCAATTGCGCCCATGATGGCCCGGAACAATGGACTGCCATGGTCGAAAACCTGCGCAAGGCCGAGCGTGTAGTCGGACGTAGTTGTCACGTGCAAGCCGACCTCGCTGGCCCAAAATTGCGCACTGGCAGCATCGGGTCGAGTGGCAAGGTGGTTCGGGTCAAGCCCCGGCGCGATACCTTTGGAAGGGTTACGGAAGCGGGTCGTATCTGGATCACTTCCAGCCTGGATAATGACCATCAGCCTGTCACCACGGGTTTCGTACTTTGTATCGACGGACCATTGGTGGAAGCCGCTATCCCGGGTGATCGAATAGAATTTATCGATACTCGCGACCAGGCGCATCATATTGACGTGGTAGAGGTACTGGAAAAAGGTGGCTGTGTCGGTGAAATCGGCCGCACCGCCTATCTTGAGGAAGGCTGCAAACTGTCACTGGTGCGCGATGGAGTGGATGTGGTCAGTGGGCAATTGTTCGATGTGCCAGAAACCATCCAGCCTATCCTGCTGCTGCCCGGAGACCTACTGATTTTAACCCGCAACAACCTGCCGGGCTGCCACGAGATACGCGATGCGAATGGTAAGGTTACCCGGCCCGCGCGCATCCATTGCACGCTGGAGACCGCTTTCGAGCAGGTCAAGCCAGGGCAGAGCGTGTGGTTCGATGATGGCAAAATTGGTGGTATCGTGAAGGATAACGATGGTGAGAATATTGCGGTGCAGGTCACCCACACCGGCCCTAATGGCGCCAAGCTGCGCGCGGAAAAGGGTATCAATTTTCCTGATTCCAACCTGGAAACAGCGGCGTTGACTGACAAAGATCTCGCGGATCTGGCCGAGGTGTGCCGTTATGTCGATATGGTCGCATTATCCTTTTTGCGTGGCCCTGAAGATGTCGAACGCCTGCATGACGAACTTTACCGGCTGGATTGTTCACATCTGGGCGTGGTCCTCAAGATTGAAAATCGCCAGGCATTCAAAAACCTGCCACGGGTGTTGCTGGCAAGCCTGAACTCGCCGCCGGTCGGCGTCATGATTGCACGTGGTGATCTTGCCGTGGAAATGGGATTCGAACGGCTGTCGGAAGTGCAGGAGGAAATCCTGTGGTTGTGTGAAGCCGCTCATGTACCAGTTATATGGGCTACCCAGATTCTCGAAGGCATGGCGAAAGGCGGCGCGCCGTCACGCGCGGAAGTGTCGGACGCGGCAATGAGCATTCATGCCGAATGCGCCATGTTGAACAAGGGTCCGAGGATCGTCGAAACGGTGCGTTTCCTGAGTGGCATTATAGGCCGCATGGATGATCACTATTCAAAGCGTCGAGCGACCTTACGCAAGCTGGCGGTCGCCCGGCTATGATGTGAGTTTACAACGCCAGACGTAGATCTTTGATCTGCACGATGCTGTTACTTTTGTGTGCAAGGCCGTTCAGGCGAATTCACTATCGCGGCTAAGCCCATTAATGACAAGAAAGTCGCGCAACATGGTGGGCGAAAAAAAAGTCTGTTCAACGCAGGCTGAAAAGCTCTTGTCGTTGCGAACCGGGCGATCATGGGTATGCCCGTGTATATTGACATCGCAGGCGTGCTCGGCAAAAAGTTCGCGCAGGTAGGCCTTTTCCAGCAAATAGCGACGATCCTGATTCTCATCTTCGAAGATCGCGAAATGGGTGAACATGATGCGTAAATCGGCAATATCCTTGATGATGCATGCAGCGCTGACAGATGGAACCTGCAACCAGCGGGTTTGCTGATCCAGCATGATCAGGGGGTATTCAACGACCGATAACCAGCCGTAATCGTAATAGAATTGAGTTGGCTCGACGTCGTGATTGCCTCGAATGAGAATCTTTTTGCCATTCAGCTGACACGAAAAACGTTCGATCAGTTCCAGCGACTTCGAGCGATGTTTCTTGTTCTGAGTAAAATCACCCAGGCAGATGACCGTATCGCTGTCATCGACCACCGCATTCCAGTTCTCAATCATCGATTCATGCAGATTGCTCAGCGATCCAAACATACGGCGTGCGGCTACATGGCGATATACCACGGGTGACCCGAACTGGGGGTCTCCAATTATGAAGCTGTTCTCGTTGATGGCGTTATCCAGAAAAGATGAGTACATAGCGCAATGCCCTGAT
>JGI11705J14877_10000507_pt1 | contig 24327 bp, 26 predicted proteins | sample Etolaghawater15m_FD_14877 | JGI IMG/M metagenome (IMG submission 14877)
ATAATATGTTTAACTTAGTAGGTTTCCCTGCTATCACAGAATCACATATTTCTGTTGGTGGTTCTTATGATATTAGTAAACAAACATCTGTTGATTTAGCATATACTTATGCTCCAGAAGTTACAGAAACTTTTGGTATTGCAACTGGCCCTTCAAGTGTTAGTACAGTTACTACAAAACATAGTCAAACTGGTTTAACTGTGCAAGTTAACTACAATTTCTAATATATAATTAGATAAAATTTCTCCTTCATTCAATGTCGCCTTAAGTGGCGGCATCCTGTTTTTTCACACCTCAAGAGCAAAACTTATATACTTGATAAAAGTTACACTAAATATAATTTTTTATGATACAATATTCAAAGATATTTTGTGACTATTTTGTGATAAATAGTAATAATAATTTAAATAAGGAAATAAAATGATAAACAAATTGATTAACTCAACGCTCGCTATCTCGCTAGCAGCTACAGTTGCGTTTGGTGCAGATGCAGTACGTTTTAATGTTATAGATGGTGACCAAGAAGATAAATATGAAAAAAAGTTCCTACCTTCACTTGAAGCGGCAACAGGATTTTCTATGAGTGATCCACATGAAAAGATTAATGATGCTTACGAAAAGCGTTATGGTAATCCGGAAGATCCTGATTATGACAAGGATTGGAATACAAACTTAGACAACCTAGGTTTCTTTTCTATTTCTAATGATAAAGCACTTTATAGTATTCTAAAAAAAGCTCCACAAGCGGCTGGCTTTGCTCCGTTTAACCTTTTAATATACAAATCTAAGGCTGAGAATATTTCTTATATTGGTCATATTGATCCTACTGCAATGCTTGATATTACTGGTGTTAAAGATGCAGATGCACGTGCTGCGTTTATAAAAATGTATGAGCCACTTGATGCTTATGTAACGGAACAGTTTGGTGGAAAAGTTACAACATCAACTTACGATGCACTTCCTGCTAAACCAATGATGACATTCGAAGTTGATGTTCCTGAAGATGCTGACATTATTGAGTTTACAGAAGGTTTTCAAGAAGAGTTAGAAGGTGCATTTGAAGATAAAAAATACATCATTGCAGGTTTTAAAAACTTTAAAGCTACTTATGAAGAAGATTTAGAGATGGATTTTGAAGAGTATGATGCTTTCTTTGTTTATGGTTTATGTCACTTTACATTCTCATATAACGTATTTAACAAAGGTCGTCCTGATGCAGGTGTTTTTGCGCCATGTGCTATGTACTTCTACATTAAACCAGGTACAAATAAAATGGTAATAGGTATGCCTCGTCTTTCTGTTTGGGCTGCTGTTATGAAAATTACTGATAAAGATAAATTGGACTGGATACAAAAAACAGATGATGAAATCATCGAAATTATGAATGATTTAGGAGCTAAAGAGATATGAAAAAAACTTTATTAACATTAATAACTGCCTCTGTGGTTATGTTTTCAGGATGTGCTAGTAAGAGCGCAGCACCTGATGCAAAAACAGGACTAGAAGGCACAAAGGTAAATACTTATTTAATAGGTGAGTATGTAGATGTTGCGACTGCAAAAACTAAGCTTGAAGCTGCAGGATTTGAAATAGTTGCTGAGTATGCACCTGTTAAAAAAGGTATGACTATTGTATATACTTCTGCAGAAATAAAAGCAGAAGCTGCTAAACCAGGTCGTGCATTTGCTGCTGTTTTACGTCTATTTGTTGACAAAGAAAAGAAGATGATTAGTTTTACCAATCCTGTTTACTTTGGTAAAGCGTTTATGCAGAATGATTACAATCATGCGGTTTTTAATGGTGCACTACATAAGATAAACGCAGCCTTCCCAGGTTTAAAAGCTTCTCCTGATGAGCATCTATTTGATGGTTTAGCTGATTATCATTTTATGGTGGGTATGCCTTATTATACTGAACAAGATGCACTTGGAAAAGCAGCTGCTACAACTGCCCAACAAGTTGACAAAGCGAGAAATTTCAAGAAGGGTAAGTCCGTAATATTTGAACTTAAACTTTCAGAGACATCTACTCTATTGGGGTATGATCTCGGTAAGCGTACGAAAAAATTTGTTAAAAAAATTGGTCGTGCAAACGCAGCTATTTTACCATGGTGTGTGAGTGTTGAAAATGGTAAAGCTACGGCACTTAATGCAAAGTATTATATAGCTATAAGTTATCCACTTCTTGATATGGGTGGATTTATGGGAATAGCAACTGTTCCTGGAGCAATTACAAAAGATTTAGAAAAAGCGTTTAAATAAGTAAGAGTTCCCTAAGTTTAACTTAGGGGCTAGTTTATAAAGAAAATATTAGTTTATGACTAAACCATTACCGCTACGCGTTTTCCTTCTTTTATCTCTCCGATTAAGTAACCATCTGTTTTTGATAAAATAGTTTCAACATTTGAATCTTCAACAACCAAAATCATTCCAACACCCATGTTGAATGCTCTAAACATCTCGTCTCTGTCGATATGAGGAGCCATTAACTCAAAAATAGGAAGAACTTTTATAGAATCTTTTTTTACTTCAGCCATCAAGTTTTCTGGAAGTACGCGAGGTAAGTTTTCAACGATCCCACCACCAGTAATATGAGCCATTGCAACGATTTCATTTTTGAGCTCTTTAAACATTTTTACATAGATGTTTGTAGGCTCTAATAGAGTTTGAATAAGGGGTTTTCCATTAAAGTCATCTTCAAATTTCATTCCCATTTTTTCAAATAATACTTTTCTTGCTAATGAGAAACCGTTGGAGTGAAGACCTGAACTTGGAAGCGCTATGAGTTTGTGGCCAGCTCTTACTAATGAAACACGATCCATTTCAGATTTTTCTGCAACACCAACTGCGAAACCTGCTAAATCGTAATCGTCCTCAGAGTACATTCCTGGCATTTCAGCAGTCTCACCACCGATTAATGCACATTCGCTGCGTATACAACCCTCGGCTATGCCAGCAACTACGTCTGTTGCATTTTTTACATCAAGTTTACCAGTAGCATAATAATCAAGAAAGAAAGATGGAGTTCCAAAGTTACACAGTAAGTCATTTACACACATAGCAACCAAGTCAATTCCTACAGTGTTATGAATACCGCTGTCAATAGCAAGTTTGAGTTTTGTACCAACACCATCAGTTGCTGCAAGCATAACCGGTTCATTAAAACCTTTTGGTAACTCAAACGCACCTGCAAAAGAGCCTATGCCACCCATTACACCGGGTATTTTAGTGGATTTTACGAGTGGTTTGATATTTTCAACGAAACTATTCCCAGCGTCTATATCAACACCGGCATCTTTGTAGCTAATTTGGCTCATTACGAACTCCATTTATAAAGTAGGGAATTATAGCTTATGTGAGTTTAGATAAGTGTTAAGTTTAGGGGAGAAATTTTTGATTAACTTTTAACTAGACCCTAAAGCAAGTTTAGGGTTATGAGAACTTCATCATAATTTGAAATTTTAAAGCGATGAAGATTGCTAGTTGCTGAGAGTTCTTTTTTTATTTAGGAAGGTCACACTTTTTAGAGATAATACATAGTGGACAGAAGTTAAGAATACCTGCTAAAAGAGGTATAAGGCCTAAATAAAACCAAACAATTCCAGTTACAACTCCAGCGATAATTAATGCTAAACCGATAAAAATACGAAAAACTCTACAAAATGATCTAATTTTATTAAAATCCATTTTATTCCTTTATGAAAAATATCTGTAATTATAGCTTGCTTTGTGTAAACTGGGTATCTTATTATCAAGTAGGGCTTAAATATATGTAAGTTTTAAGGTTTTTAAAACTTATAAAGACAAATATGTTAAAATCGCTTTTAATTATATATTAGGAATTATACAAATGAGAGAATTTATTTATCCAGAAATGATGGTTCATGTGCCAGTCTGCACAAACAAAGTGCCTGAGAGTGTTTTGATTATTAGCGATAATGCTGATTTACTTAGCAATGAAATGCTAAAACATGCAGAGATTGGTTCAAGAGTTATTTCGTGCACAATGGATGCTTTACGTGATGAAGCTAACAATAGTGCTGACGTTGTGATTTGTGAAATGAAAGCAGATGCAGCAGTTGTTGCGCATATTTCTCGTATATTAAAAGATGATGGACAGCTGAGCATAACGCATGACTCTTTAGATGAAACGCAGAGCAATAAAGTTCTTATGCAAGCTTTGGGTAAATATTTTAAAATCATCATGCCTTATAATTTAGGTAATGGCTCAACAGCACTTTTAGCTTCAAAAGAGTATCATCCGACTGCAGATGTGATTTTACAAAGAACAGATATGATAGATGGTTTAAATTACTATAATTGTGACATGCATATTGCTGCGTTTGCTATGCCAAACTATATTCGTAAAGAATATTTAGGAATTATTAAAAACTAATGGCATTCAAATATGCTATTGCTCTGACTGGAGGCATTGCAACAGGTAAAAGTACTGTTGCTTCTCTTTTAGCGCTCAATGGTATGCGCGTTATTGATGCCGATACTATTTCGCATGAAATACTTGATGCTTCTACTCTTTGGGTTCAAGAAACCTTTGGAGATGAATACGTATTGGGTTCAAAAGTTGATAGATCTAAACTTGGTAGCTTGGTTTTTTCCAATAATGAGAAGAGAAAAGTTTTAGAAGCGTATCTCCATCCAAAAATCCGCCAAGAGATAGAAAAACGCAGCATTAAGCAAGATAGTTTTAAATTTCCTTATCTTATAGATATTCCACTTTTTTTTGAAAATGGCGCTTATGATATAAAAGAGAGTGTTGTCGTTTATACACCAAGTGAAGTTCAGTTGAAACGCTTTATGAAACGCAATGGCTATACACAAGAAGAGTCGATTAAGCGTATAGCTTCACAAATGCCTATCCAAGAGAAAAGAAATCGTGCTACTTGGGTGATAGACAACTCTCAAAATCTCAAACATCTACAGCAAGAAGTGGAAGATTTTGTTGAAAAAATCAAGGAGAAATATTTATGAAAATTGCTAAATATAGTGCGAGCGGCAATGATTTTGTGATTTTTCACACGGATACTAAAGAGGACAGAACAGAGTTGGCTAAGGTTTTGTGCCATCGTCAAAATGGAATAGGAGCGGATGGATTAATAGTTATTCTCCCTTATAATAAAAATGATTTTCAAGTAAATCAAACAAAAATTGATTTTGAGTGGCAGTTTTATAATGCTGATGGGAGCCATGCTGATATGTGTGGTAATGGAAGCAGAGCTTGCGCACACTATGCTTTTGTAAATAAGTTAACTTCAAAAAAAATGAGTTTTTTAACCGGCGCTGGGATTATAAACGCAGTCGTCGAAGAGAGTGATGAAAAATCTGGAATGGTTTTGAGCGAACTTACTCCTCCAAAAATTTTAGAAACAGACATACAATATAACGGGAAAGATTGGTGGCTTATAGATACTGGTGTTCATCATCTAGTCTGCTTTACTAATGCAATAGAAAAGTTTGATATCGAGGAAGCAAGGGAGTTGCGTTATATATATAATGCAAATGTAAATATTGCTCATCTTGAAGGTGAAAACTTAAGAGTTAGAACTTATGAGCGTGGTGTTGAAGATGAAACATTAGCTTGTGGAACGGGAATGGCTGCTTGTTTTTATAGAGCTTTACAAGAGAAAAAAGTTTCTAACAATATTGAAGTGTATCCTCAAAGTGGAGAGACTCTGTACCTTGGCATAAACGAAAGAACAATTACTTTTAAGGGAAAAGTGCAAAAAACATTTGAAACTGAGTGGGCGATAGGGCATTAAAGCCCAGCAGCCTCAACGATTTTAGCTTGGTGATCGGCGATAAGAGGTTCTACAACTTCATCAAGAAGTCCTCCCTGCATAATTTCAGCTAAACGATAGAGCGTTAAGTTAATACGATGATCGCTCATGCGATTTTGTGGGTAGTTGTAGGTACGAATACGCCCACTTCTATCTCCACTTCCTACTTGTGCAGCACGTTCTGCTGCGTTTTCAGATTGTTGTGATTGCATTTGAAGATCATAAAGTCTTGCTTTAAGAACTTTCATCGCTTTATCTTTGTTTTTATGTTGTGACTTTTGGTCTTGATTGGTTACCACTAAGCCCGTTGGCAAGTGCGTAATCCTAACGGCAGAGTCAGTTGTATTTACAGACTGACCACCACAACCAGATGAACGCATAACATCTATTTTTAAATCTTTTTCTTCAATAGTTACTTCGACATCATCAACTTCTGGCATAATTGCCACTGTAATTGCGGATGTGTGAACACGACCTTGAGACTCTGTGGCTGGGACACGTTGAACACGATGTGTCCCGCCTTCATACTTCAACCTGCTATAAACCTGATCACCTTTAATTAATGCTGTAATATCTTTGTATCCGCCTGCATCAGATGGAGAAGTAGAGATGAGCTCTATTTTCCAGCCACGAAGTTCCGCATAACGAGTGTACGCATCAAACAAATCGCCAACAAAAATAGCAGCTTCATCACCACCAGCTCCAGCACGAAGTTCAACGATGATATTTCTTTCATCATTAGGATCTTTTGGCAGAAGAAGCATTTTTATAGCTTCTTCTAAAAGTGGTTTTTGAGGTTCTAGCTCTTTCAGTTCTTCTTTTGCCATGTCTCCCATTTCTTGGTCGCTTAGCATCTCTTTTGTCTCTTTAATATCGCGCACAAGCGCTTGATACTCTTTGGCTTTTTCAACAATTGGTAAAAGATTTGATTGTTCTTTTGAAAGGTTTGTCATTCTCTTGATATCAGAAGTGATATCAGGGGAACTTAGCAATCTGCTAAGCTCATCATAGCGGGTGATAAACGGTGTGAGTTTATCTGCTAGCATAATATGTTATGCCCTAGTTATATAGCGTTTACAGATTTGTGTAGACGGCTTACTTTTCTAGCAGCAGTTTCTTTTTTAAGAATACCTTTGCTTACAAATTTATGAATTTGTTGATTAGCTACTTTAAACGCAACAGTTGCTTCTTCTTTGTTTCCAGCTTCGATTGCTGTATGAACATTTTTAACTATGTTTTTAAGACGAGTTCTGTAAAAACGATTACGCTCAGAACGAACGATTGTTTGACGCATTCTCTTGATTGATGACTTGTGATTTGCCATTTGAGTCCTTTTTGGAATTTTAAGTGCGCAATAATAGCTTAAAGATAATTAAAATTAAGTTAAACAAAAGCTGTATTCTTGAATTTTGTCTTTGTAAACATATTTATGTTAATATGCCCTACTTAAACAATGGAAAATATTATGGAACAATTATTTGGTACAGATGGTGTGAGAGGAGAAGCGGGTTCGTTCTTAACAGCAGGACTTGCAATGCGAGTTGCTATGGGCGCGGGCATTTATTTTAAAGATCATGTTGTAAACAACAGAATACTTGTCGGTAAAGATACTCGTATAAGTGGCTATATGATTGAAAATGCAATCGTAACTGGTCTTACGGCAATTGGCTATGATGTGATTCAAATTGGTCCTATGCCAACGCCTGCTATTGCGTTTATTACAGAAAATATGCGATGTGATGCTGGGATTATGATTAGCGCTTCTCATAACTCTTTTGAAGACAATGGAATTAAATTTTTTGATGGACAAGGTAACAAACTTTCGGGAGAAGTCGAAAAAATTATTGAAGATATTTGTAATAATTCTGAGTTAATTCATGAATCGCAAGCTACAGGTAAAAATATAGGTAAAGCCAAAAGAATTGATGATGTTATAGGTCGTTATATTGTACAGCTAAAGAACTCTTTCCCACGAGATTTATCACTCCATGGAATGCGAATTGTTTTAGACACTGCAAATGGCGCTGGATACAGAGTTGGTCCCACAGTCTTAGAAGAACTTGGCGCTGATGTTATAGTGCTTCATGATAAGCCAAATGGTTACAATATTAATGAAGGGTGTGGCGCTCTTCATACGAAAGATTTAAGTCAGAGCGTGCTTAAATATAGAGCAGATTTAGGAATAGCACTTGATGGAGATGCTGATAGACTTGTGGTTGTTGATGAGAAGGGTGAAGTGGTTGATGGAGATCAGCTTTTAGGTGCCTTAGGTGCATTTTTACAAGAGCAAAACACTCTTAAGGGTGGGGGAATTGTTGCTACGGTTATGAGCAATCAAGGATTAGAAGATTATATGAACTCTAAGGGTTTAAAATTATTTCGCTCAGATGTGGGTGATAAAAATGTTTTAGAGATTATGAAAAAAGAAAAAATAAATTTTGGTGGAGAACAGAGTGGCCATGTTATATTGAGTGACTTTGCTAAAACTGGTGATGGACTTGTGTCTGCCTTACAGGTTTTATCTTTGTTATTAACTAAAAAAACAAAAGCTTCAGAAGCCTTACGTCCATTTAAACTTTATCCGCAAAAACTTGCAAATGTTAATATAAAAGTTAAAAAATCCCTTAATAATATAGATGGCTTGAATGAAAAACTCAAAGAATTAGATAAAAATGGAATTCGTCATTTGATACGTTATTCAGGAACAGAAAATAAACTAAGAGTTCTTTTAGAGTGCAAAGAAGGCAAAAAAATCGATAAAACTATGAATGAAATGATAGCATTTTTTCAAAAAGCCTTAAATGCCTAACCATCGACTGCGTTTAAGCGCCATCCTCTTTTTTACCTTAGTAGGCATTTTTATTATTGATCAAAACATAAAGATGCTTTTTGTGGATGGGTTTCGATATTACACTGAGTGTATAGACCTTATTTTAGTTTATAACAAAGGTGTTGCATTTTCTATGCTTTCATTTTTGGATGAATGGCTAAAATATATACAATTAGCGATAGTGAGCGGTGTTTTAATCTATGTATTTTATCTAAACAAGATATGCTTTGCGTTTCCTGTAGGACTTTTACTCGGCGGTGCGTTTTCAAATATATATGATAGATTTATTCATAGTGGTGTTGTTGACATGGTCTATTGGCACTGCGGCTTTAATTTTGCAGTATTTAATTTTGCGGATGTAATGATAGATATAGGGGTTGTGTGGTTACTTGTTTTAAACTATAAAACACACTTTTGCAAAAGCTAGATAAAAGCACAAGTTCGCTACTATTCATCAAAATAATAGTTGAATTCTAAAGAAACTTTAGAGTCATAATGTAAAACAAAAGGAAATTGATGGAAATCAAACATAATAAAATTGATGGTGCAAACGCTGAAATTTCAGCAACTATAATGATGGATGAGGTGAATGCTAATCTAGAAAAAATCGCTAAACAACTTGCAAAAACTGCAAGTGTTCAAGGTTTTAGAAAAGGAAAAGTACCTGTTGCAGTCGTTAAAAAACAATACGGTGAAAAATTAGTTCAAGATGCTGAATCTGAAGCACTTCGTGAAGTTTTAAGTAAAGGCCTAGAAGCCTTAGAAATTTCAAATGAGTCTCTTATTGGTGAGCCAAATATTTCTAAGTTTGATAAAACTGATGATAAAATTGAAGTAGTTGTAAAAGTGGCGATGCGTCCAGCAATCGATCTTGCTGATGTTGCATCAATGGTTCCAGACTTTAAGAAGCCTGAGGTGAAAGCTGAAGATGTTCTTAAGCGTATTAAAGATATTGCAGAGCAATCAGCGCCTTTAACAGATGTGAAGAGAAATCGTAAAATGAAAGTTGGTGATACGGCTGTAATCGATTTTGAAGGCTCTATTGATGGTACTGTTTTTGAAGGTGGTACTGCTACTGATTTCGCTCTTCTTTTAGGCTCAGGACAATTTATCCCTGGTTTTGAAGATCAACTTATCGGTGTTAAAAGAGATGAAGAAGTTGAAATAACAGTTACTTTTCCAGAAGAGTATCAAGCAAAAGACTTGGCTGGAAAAGACGCACTTTTCAAAGTAAAAGTAAATCAAATTCAAGTTAAAGACGAAGTTGCGATTGATGATGAGTTAGCAAAAAAATTATTGCCAGGTCAAGATGATGCAAACTTAGAAGAGTTGCAAAAACAAGTTTTAAAGCAGATTGAGAATGAAGAATTAAGTAAGCTTTACAATGATGAGTTAAAACCTGCCCTTTTAGAAAAAATTGTAGAAGAAGTGAAATTTGATTTACCGGAATTTGTTGTAGAACAAGAGATTGATATGGCTCTTAATAAAGCTGCTGGTTCTATGAGCGAAGATGAGATTAAAGAGCTTCGTGAAAACGCAGATAAATTAACTACACTTCGTGAAACTTTCCGTGATGATGCAGTAAAAAGTGTAAAAGCTACATTTATTATTGATGCCTTGGCACAATCTAAAGGTGTAAAAGTAGAAGAACAAGAAGTTATGCAAACTATTTACTATGAGGCAATGCAAATGGGCCAAGATCCTAAAAAAGCATATGATCAGTACAAAGAAGCTGGATATATTCCTGCTATTCAGATGTCAATGGTAGAAGATAGAGTTTTATCAGCACTACTTAATGCTAAAATAGAAGCGTAATTTATGAGTTATATCCCTTATGTAGTGGAAAAAACAGGGCGTGGTGAACGCTCTTATGATATTTATTCACGTCTTTTAAAAGATAGAATTGTTATGCTTAGTGGAGAAGTAAATGATCAGGTTGCTTCTACAATAGTTGCTCAGTTTCTTTTTCTTGAAGCAGAAGACCCGGAAAAAGACATCTATTTTTATATCAACTCTCCTGGGGGAGTTGTAACAGCAGGAATGGCTATTTTTGACACTATGAACTACATTCGTCCAAATGTTGCTACTATTTGTATAGGTCAAGCAGCATCAATGGGTGCTTTTTTATTGAGTTCTGGAGCAAAAGGTAAACGCTATGCTCTTCCTCACGCTCGTATAATGATTCATCAGCCCTTGGGTGGTGCACAAGGTCAGGCAACTGATATTGCAATTCAAGCCAAAGAGATACTCCGTATGAAGGCAGAATTAAACGCAATTCTTGCAAAAAACACAGGACAAAGTATTGAAACCGTAGAAAAAGATACAGATCGTGATAACTTCATGAGTGCACAAGAGTCTTTAGACTATGGCATGATTGACGAGGTTTTAATCAAAAACGATAAAGAATAAAGGGAGAGAAGATGGCAGAAACGGTACACGCAAGAAAACGTAGAAATCTTGATGATGCATCTGTTTGCAATAAAACACCAACGCCATTTATCTCTGATAGAGAAGAGATGCATTTAAATATAGTAGAATATCCAGACAAAAAACTGCGTGAAATATCAAAAGAAGTGAAAACTTTTGATGCACAACTTCATAAGCTTTTAGATGCTATGTATGCCATAATGATGAACACAAACGGCATAGGCTTGGCTGCAATTCAAGTTGCACGTCCTATGCGTGTTTTGATTTTAAACATTCCGGATGAAGATGGTGAACAACCAAAAGAGAATCTCATAGAGATAATCAATCCAGTAGTAACTCATAAAGATGGAGAGAGTGTTTATCAAGAAGGGTGCTTGAGTGTACCTAGTTTTTATGAAGATGTGAAAAGATTTGAGACGATTACTATTAACTTTCAAGATAGAGATGCAAATACAAAAACTATTGAAGCAGATGGCTTGTTGGCAATTGCAATTCAGCATGAGATGGATCATCTGGAGGGTATATTATTTATAGATAAATTATCATACTCTAGACGTAAAAAGTTTGAAAAAGAGTATAAACTAATGCAAAAAGAGAAAAAAAGCTCTTAAAGTATGGCAAAATGCCATATTTCTTCCTACGCTAAAATCATTTAGATAATATGTACCAACTATAATAAGGTTGGTGTTATGAAAACGATTGCTTTATCTACTTTAAAGATGCTCAAAAGTTGTTTGTTATGAAAAAAGTTCTTTGTGCTACTTACGAAGGTTTAGATGCTAAAGTAGTTCATGTGGAGTCAACGCTTACAAAAGGTTTGCCATCTTTCTCAATAGTAGGCATGGCATCAGCATCAATAACTGAGGCAAAGGAACGTGTTAAATCCGCACTTCTTAGTAATGATTTCTCTTTTCCCCCTAAGCGTATAACTATAAATTTAGCGCCAAGTGATGTAAAAAAAGAGGGTAGCCAGTTTGACTTGAGTATGGCGCTTCTTATTGCTCTAGATAGTTGTGAAAATGATTTAAACGCATGGTTTGTGTTTGGCGAGTTGGGCTTAGATGGAAGAGTAAAAGAAAACATGACACTTTACCCCTTAGTCCTCTCTTTAGCAAACCAAAAAGTAATACAAAAAGTTATAGTTCCGCGCTGCAGTTTGAAAAAATTATCAAAGATTCCAAATATTGAATTTTATGGAGTTGAGACACTCCAAGAAGCTATAGATTTACTACAAAATCAAGAGGGCGTAAGTCCCTCTCTTGAGCGGAGCGAAATAGAGTACCCGCATTATGAAATATCAGATGAAAAGTATTATTATGTCAAAGAGTATGAATCTGATTTTTATGATGTTAAAGGTCAAGAAGTTGCTAAAAGAGCAGCTTTGATTAGTGCTGCAGGCTTTCATAATATACTTTTTGAGGGCAGTCCGGGTTGTGGTAAAAGTATGATTGCCTCAAGGTTGCAATATATTTTACCACCAATGAAAAGTGAAGAGATTTTGGACGTTGCGAAACTTGAAGCTTTAGAGCTAAAAGAACCTGCGTTTAAGCCTCGAAGAGTTATGCGTTCGCCTCATCACTCATCAACACTAGCGAGTGTGTTTGGCGGCGGTTCACATAAAGCACAGATAGGGGAAGTTGGCTTAGCTCATGGAGGTATACTATTTTTTGATGAATTACCTCATTTTTCTAAAAATATTTTAGAGGCCTTGCGAGAGCCGATGCAAGATGCAAAAATACGAATTTCTAGAGTAAATTCTAAGGTAGAATATCCAGCAGATTTTCTTTTTGTAGGGGCGATGAATCCCTGTCCATGTGGGAATCTTTTAAACGAAACAAAAGATTGTAGATGCAGTGAGCTTGAAATTCAAAGATATAAAAATCGCTTATCAGATCCATTTCTTGACAGAATAGATTTGAATGTAGTTATGCAAAATGTCAAAGCAGAAGACAAGCCAAGTCTCAGTTCTAAAGAGATGCATAAACTAGTTGTGCAGGCGCATATATATGCAAAAAATAGAGGCCAAGAGAGTTTTAACGCTAAGTTAAATGACAAAGATATAGAAAAATATTGCAAGCTAGATAGTGAGGCTAAAGATATTTTAAATAGGGCAGTGCAGAGATATTCACTCACGTTTAGAAGTATTAAAAAAGTTCAAAAAGTTTCTAGAACAATAGCTGATTTAGAGGGTTGTGAAGTTATTAATAAGGTACATATTTTAGAAGCTTTAAGTTATAGAAGAAGATAAAAATTAAATTTACTCATAAACTTATGGAAGAGTTAATTTTTATACATTGGTAGCATTTAAGAATATAACATATACAATTATTGACATTACAATGTAAAGGAAATTAAATGGATAGAAGAGAAGCATTAAAAGTGGCTAGCGTAGCTGCCCTAACAATTGCAGTAGGCGTTGAGGCAAAGATGCCAGAAGAGTATATGAACCGTCTTGAAATGAAACCTAAGAATCCTCTTAAAATGGATAATGGTGAACTAAAACACTCTCCTTTGATCACACTTAAAGGTAAAGATGCTAAAGGCTATACTTTAGTAGAAATTTTAGTTGGTCAAGGTGGGATTATTCACCCGAGCACACAAGATCACTGGATTGATTTTATTGAACTTTACGCTGATGATAAACTTGTAGGAAGAAGTACTTTGGAGCCAGAAATTTCTCGTGGAGCAACTGCGTTTGCATTAAAGCTTGAGAGCGTTAAAACACTTAAAGCAAAAGCTGGCTGTAATCTGCACGGTATCTGGACAACTACTTTAGCAGTGTAAAAATTTCACATAAAAGAGTTTTAATAAAACGCTACTTACACATTATAGTAAGTAGCGTTTGGGTGATAAACAACCAAGGCTGAGGTTGATTGCTCAGGATGAATCTGAAAAGTTTCACTGAGTTCAATGCCAAATTCTTCAGGTTTTAACAAGTCAAAGAGAGGGCGGTTAAGCTCTAGGTCTGGACAAGCTGCATAGCCAAATGAGTAACGTGAACCCTGATATTTATTCATCTGAACATCACTAAGCTTACTTCCTTCCCCTTCACTGATATTTAAATCGAGTCTAATCTGTTTATGGGCAATTTCTGCAAGTGCTTCTGCAAGTTCAACACCTAGTCCATGAAATTGATAATACTCTGTGTAGTTTCCTGCCTCATAAATTTCACGTTCTACTTCACTGAGTTTAGCTCCTGCACTCACACAAGTAAGCGCAATCACATCGTGCCTATCTGAGTGAAAGAAGTCGCTGAGTGCACGGTGTGGCTGTTTTGATTGTCTTGGAAAAGTAAACTGTTTGGTTGCTCTTCCTATTGCATGATCAAGTGGCTCTGTGTTTATTTCACCCTCGGAATTATAGCCTTCGCTCTCATCAAAAATAAGAAGTGTATTATCATCACTTCTGCATGGCCAGTACCCATAAAGGACAGTCGGTTCAAAAAGTTTTTCATCTAAAAACTGCTTTTTAAGTTTTTCATATGCCGGCCAAACAACTTCGTCGAGTTGTTTCTCATACGCTTCTTTAGTCATTCCTTTTGAACTGTAGCCCCAGCGAGATTTAAAAAGAATTCTATGGTTTACCCATTCAAACGCCATTTCAATCTGTTGCTCTGTAAGTTTTAACTCACGTCTTCCCCAAAATGGAGGAGTTGGGATACGTACATCACGAGGTGGCATTTTGAGCTCAGAAAAGGAAGGAATTACAATTTCTTTTTTCTCAACTTTCTCAACCTTAGGAGCATCCGGATGAAGATTTGTATCTAGGTTGCCAGCTTCGATACGGCTCATTGCTGTAACACCGTCAAACGCATCTTTACAGTAAAAGATAGGACCATCATAAGCTGGACGACAGAAGTCATCTATAAACGCACGAGTAAGCGCAGCTCCCCCTAAAAGTACAGGAATTTTGATTCCTTTTTCTTGCAGTGTTTTAAGGTTTTCAAGCATTACCTGAGTTGATTTTACTAAAAGACCACTCATTCCAAGCGCACTTGCGTTTGAGTCCTCTAGAGCCTTTAAAAACTTATCAAGTTCTACTTTTATGCCAAGGTTTATAACTTTATAGCCATTGTTTGAAAGGATAATATCAACAAGGTTTTTACCAACATCATGAACATCACCTTTTACAGTTCCAAGAATCAGAGTTGTATCTACTGCCTTGTCAACTTTTGGCAAGTATGGGTTGAGATGGTCAACTGTTTTTTTCATCGTTTCCGCTGATTGGAGCACAAAAGGAAGTTGCATTTGACCAGAGCCAAAAAGCTCACCTACAACTTTCATGGCATCAATTAAAATCTCATTGACTATGACTTCTGGCTTGATGTTATGCCGAGCTTCTTCAACAAGAGGAATCATTCTCTCTTTATCGCCATCCATGAAAAGTTTAGCAATTTTTTCTTCGTCACTCATTGCTAGATATTCTTCATCTACAGCATCGTTATCAACAGCTTCTTTGGAGCTGAAATGCTCTATGAAGTTAAAAAGAGCTTGTCCATTTGGTTTGCGGTTGAAGATTAAATCATCACAGATATCCTGATCTTCTTGAGAAATTTTATTGATAGGAATAATATGTTTAACGTTGATGATTACAGATGTGAGTCCAGCTTCAATACAGTGATGTAAAAACATTGAGTTAAGATAAGGACGCGCATCTTTATCGAGTCCAAAAGAGATGTTTGAAAGTCCTAGTGTCGCTCCAACTTCTGGGTGCTTTAAACGCAGAGCTCGAATAGCTTCTATAGTATTTATGCCTGCATCCCAATACTCTTCATCACCACTAGCAAGTGTAAAAGTTAGAACATCAAAAACTAAGTCCTCTTTTTTGAGACCATGACGAGTAGTAGCTAAGTCTATAATTCTATCAGCAACAGCGATTTTAGTTTCAACTGTTTTTGCCATTCCAACTTCATCTATAGTGAGACAGACTAAACTTGCACCATATTTTTTAGCTAAAGAACAGACTTCATCAAATTTAGGCTCACCATCTTCAAGATTTACCGAGTTTAAAATCGGTTTTCCACCAATGTTTTTTAAGGCAGTTTCAAGTCCAGTTGTTTGGGTAGAATCGGGCATAAGAGGCAGTGCAATTTTTTGGTTATACATACTTATAACTGCGTTCATGTCTTTAGTCTCATCACGACCTGCAAAACCAACATTTACATCAATTGCATGTGCGCCTGCACGAACTTGCTGTTGTGCTACACTCAGAGTTCCTTCATAATCTTCTTCTAAAAGAAGTTCTCTAAAAGCTTTTGAGCCAGTTGCGTTTGAGCGTTCCCCCATCAGTAGAGGAGCCGGTTCTTGCATAAGTGGTGCTACATTAAAAAGTGAAGCGATAGAAGTTGGATGTGAACCAGTTGCAGGTTTTGGAGTCATAGTTGTGACTTTATTCACCAAAGCACGAATATGCTGTGGTGTTGTTCCACAACATCCTCCTAAAAAAGAAACGCCATCATATTCCAAAAATTTCTCTTGCTGTGCGACAAACTCATCAGGTCCCATCGGATAGTATGTATAGCCACCACGATTTTGAGGAAGACCTGCGTTTGCGTGAACACTTATGGGTTTATGCCAAAGTTCACTGAGTGTTTTCACGTGTTTTAAAACCTGCTCAGGTCCCGTTCCACAGTTAAAACCTAAAGATAAAATATCAAAAGGTTCCATAATGGTAGCAATAGTTTCAGCATCAGTTCCTATAAGCATTGTTCCGCTGAGCTCGATTGTTACTGAGACCATAATAGGAATTTCTACATTTTTTTGGCGAGATGCTTCTTCGCAGGCGTGTAAAGCAGCTTTTATTTGAAGTGGGTCTTGGCATGTTTCCAGCAAGAAAACATCCACACCTCCATCAATAAGAGCAATACAAAACTCTGTATAGCCTTTGAACATTTCATCATAGCTTATGTGTCCGAGTGAAGGAAGTTTAGTTCCCGGTCCAACTGAGCCAAGAACAAAACGAGGTTGTTCTGGAGTTGAAAATTTCTCGCACTCTTTTTTTACAAGTTCTGCACCAGCCTTAGTTAACTCGTAAGCACGATGACCAATTTGGTACTCATCTAAAACCCAAGAGAATGAGCCAAAGGTGTTTGTAGTAATAAAATCAGCACCAGATGTGAGGTAGGCAGAGAAAATTTCGCTTAAAACCTCAGGGCAAGTTACATTTAAAAGTTCGTTACACCCTTCATTGTTTTCCCATGCATTTTTTGGAATTTTATCATCACGTTGTTGGAGTTGGGTGCCCATAGCACCATCGATAATAAGGGGGCGTTTTTTAATAGTTTCTAGTATATATTGTTTAGTTGTCATTGTTTGTAAGGCTCTTCATTAGAATAATATGGATTTATTCTATCTAAAGAGAGCATAAAAATTGCTGTATCATTTATGGTGTATAGTAAAATTAAAATTTGACACAATTTGACATAATTGACGAAAAAAATAGATAATATATTGACTTACTACGTCAGTTGTCGCTATAATGAGCCTGAAATTCAAAATAAAAAAGGTTTAATTGCTAATGACACTCGCTTATATTCGTCCAGATAAGTATTTCGATGCTGCCCATGATCAGCTGCAGCAGATTAACGCTTACGCAATTTCCCACAATCTTGTTATAGATGATGAATTTGTAGATCAAACATCACAAAATAAACGTTTAGAAGAGCGAATTCCAGTAACACAATATTTCCAAACAAGATCCAATGCTACAATTTTAATTTATGATGTATGGGTACTGAGCACAAATGTTGAAGATCTTGTGCAGATGTTCTCTTGCTTAATGAAACATAATTTTACTGTTCATTTTATTAGACAGTCAGTTGTGATTACAAAAGAGAGTAACATAATGTTGGTTTTAGGGCTTATTGATCAGCTTAGACAAACACTTGAAAGTGAGTCTAAACGAGTTATTGGGCGTCCAAAGGGGAGTAAATCAAGCTCGAAATTTGATCAGCATATTAACGATATAATAGTCTATATTAAAGAGCAAAAAAGTGTGAGTGAGATGGCTAGACTTTTAAATGTTAGTCGAAGTTCACTTAAAGATTATATTGAATCGCGAGAGTTAAAGCAGGTTGCGTTTGGGTCACTTTTGCCGCAAAGACCTGAAGATGCAGAAGAGAAAGTAATTAATACAATTACTTGTCCAAATTAAAAAAAGGAAGAGACGATGAGTGAAAAAACAAAAGGTATAGAGATACCAACACCGTGGAGAATAAAACGTTATTACGTTTATGCTTTAGCTACTATTATCGCGTTAGTTTTGCCTTGGATAACAGTAGATGGAAATCATTTTTTTCTATTAAGTTTTGATAAACTGAAGTTACACCTTGCGTTTATACAGTTTGATATGCAAGAACTTTATTTGATGCCATTTTTACTGATGCTAATGTTCTTAGGAATCTTTGGTATGACTGTTATGGGTGGCCGTGTTTTTTGTGGTTGGGTATGTCCTCAAACTGTTTTTCGTGTAATTTACAGAGATTTAATCGAGACGAAATTACTCGGTCTTCGTAAACGTATAAAAAACAAACAACAAGAGCCAGATATGTCAAAAATGGAAAACAAAGTGAAAAAAGTTATTGCTATTTTGCTCTGGACAGTGCTTTCATTAATAGCTGCGGCTGACTTTTTATGGTTCTTTGTCCCACCGGAAGACTTTTTTAACTATTTAACAGATTTTAATAACCACTGGACACTTTTTGGTTCTGTTTTGGGAATTGCTGCGTTTCTTATTTATGATATAGTATGGATGAAAGAGAACTTCTGTATTTATGTTTGTCCTTACTCTCGTGTACAGTCTGTTTTATATGACGAGCATACAATTATGGCACTTTATGACGAGCATAGAGGAGGCGTTATTTATGATGGCCATGATAAGCAATTTACAAAACAAAAAGACCTTCAAGCCTTGACACCTGCAGCAGAGTGTACTACTTGTGAATCCTGTGTAACTGTATGTCCTACGCATATTGATATCCGCCAGGGCCTCCAGCTAGAGTGTATTAACTGTTTAGAGTGTGTTGATGCTTGTACAACTGTTATGGGTAAACTTGGCAAGCCTTCTCTTGTAACTTGGTCAAGTGATTATGAGATTGTGGACCAAAAAGGGAAAACAAAGTATTTCCGTCCTAAGATTTTAGCTTATATCGGACTACTAATTGGTATTTCAATTATTTTAGGAATGATGGGAAGTACAAAAGAGCATATGCTTTTAAACATTAACAAAGAGACACGCCTTTATGCAACAAAAGCAATAGCAGATGGTGCAGTAAGAGTAGACAACTCCTATGTATTCTTGCTTCAAAATACTCAAAATGAGAAAATGAAATTTTTCTTTGACATTATTCCTCCAAAAGGAATGGAAGGTAAAATCATTATTGCTAAACCAAATAAAGAGTTTACTGTTGTTCCTGGAAGTAAAAAGAAAAAAGTTGTTACACTTAGAACGACTGAGGTTTTAGTTGATGATCCAAGAAAAGATACCGTTATTCCTATTACTATCCACGCATATGCACTCGACAAAGATGGAAAACCTAGCGAAAAAATATCTGTTATCAGACACTCTACTTTTATATTTCCTAAAAAAAGTATTTTAGACACAGCAAACTAATAGTAGTTTAGCGTGCTTGCCTCTCTCGAGAGGCAAGTATTAAGATGAAAATCAAACAATCTCCATCTATAAAAGTAAAGTGAAATTTGCTATACTTCGATTTTAAAGTTTAAACTTTTGAGCACAAAGGCAAATATATGGCATTTTCCAAGGAAAACAGAAAAGGTACGATAAGCGGCATAGTTTTTGTTGCAATTTTTGCAGCGGCAGCAACGATGATTGCAGATATAAACGCAGTAAAAGCATTAGGAATTTCTCCTCTTGTAATAGGTATTGTTATGGGTATTTTTTATGCTAATACTCTTCATAATCATATACCAAGTGAATGGGGAACGGGAATAACGTTTTCTGGTAAAAAGATACTGCGTTTTGCGATTGTGTTTTATGGTTTTCGTATAACTTTTCAGCAGATTGCTGAGGTTGGCATGAGTGGATTTATGGTTTCACTTATTATGCTCAGTACAACTTTAATATTTGGCTCATATCTGGGATATAAAATCTTTAAAATGGAAAAAGACACAGCAATATTAACTGCAAGTGGTGCAGCTGTTTGTGGTGCAGCTGCAGTTTTGGCAACGGAACCAGTTTTAAAATCAGAAGGACATAAAACTGCAATAGCCGTTTCTATGGTTGTACTTTTTGGAACTATCTCTATGTTTTTATATCCTGTTTTATATGCTTCTATTATAGAACCTGCAACAGGTTTTTTACATATGACTCCTCAGCAGTTTGGTATTTATGTGGGTGGAACTATCCATGAAGTTGCTCAGGTTGTTGCTGTTCCAGCTTCTGTCCAGGGCGCACCTGCTGAGATGGCAAATTCTGCTGTTATTGTAAAAATGACAAGAGTTATTATGATTGCACCTATGTTAATAGTTTTAGGACTCTATCTAGCCTATGAAGCTAAAAAAAGTGGTGGAGTAACTGAGGGTGTAAAACTTGTGATTCCATGGTTTGCAGTTTATTTTGTTGGTATGGCTGGATTTAATTCTCTACAGCTTGTTCCTCTCAATATAGTAGACCTCATCAATGAAATAGATACATTTTTGCTGACAATGGCCATGACAGCACTTGGTATGGGAACTATTTTTTCAAAGTTTAAAGGTTTGGGGTTAGCACCACTTTACACGGCGGGAGCAATGTTTGTATGGCTAGTAGTTGGTGGATTTGTTGTCACAAAAGTCATAACTGCAATCTTTTAACTCCTATTTGTTCTTACGAAAGATCCAAGCTTTTCTTAGATCTTTTCTATCTTTTAGGCACTATTTATGCGAGTGAAAGTTCTCCAAGATAACTATGAATAGTATTGCCTTTTGCTAGCCATGCAAGGATACCTCCTTCCAAGTTGCTCACATCGGAAAATCCTAGTTTTTTAAGCTGAAGGGCTGCAAGGGAACCTCGAGGACCTTTAAGACAGTAGGTAACTATTTTTACATCTTGACCATATTTTTTTGCAATTTTATCTATAGCCATAAATTCTAGTTTTCCTCTAGGAATAGTTAAAACAATATGCCCATTTATATATCCAGAGGCAAACTCTTCAGGCTCTCTTACATCTACGAGAATTATTCCATCTGCTATGGCATAAAGTTTGCTAGGTTTAATCTGTTTAATCTCCTTTGTTGCTTCATCTATGAGAGTTTTTAAATGCTCTGAGAGATATATCTCATCACATTTAGCTATATATTTTTCGAGTTGTGTATTTACATTTTTCATTTTTTCTTCCTTTACAATAGAAATATTTTGAACATTAATGGATATCATATCATTATGAATTATTTAAAAGTAAACAGTGTTGATATAAAAGAGTTGAAAATTTATCACCAGCTAAGAGAGAATTCTTTTAAAAGTGATAATAGTTTTATAGCTGATAGCCCTAAGGTGGTCAATAAACTTCTAGAATCTGATATACAGGTTAAAAGTATTTTGGCAACACAAGAGTATTATGATGCATTTGAATCTCTTGTATCTTCAAAAAAAATCGCTAAATTATATGTAGCTTCAAAAGAAGAGATGCAAAATATTGTTGGGCATAAAATTCACCACAATTGTATGATGCATGGCTTAAGACCAGAACAAACGGCCTTGAAGGATTTAGATGAGCAGATAATAATGCTCGACGCCATCACTTCTACAGAAAATGTAGGTTCAATTGCAAGAAGTGCAGTCGCTTTAGGGATAGGTTCTTATATGTTGCCAAAGGAGGCGCCACATCCTTTTAGCAGACGAGCATTACGCGTATCTATGGGTCATACATCACTTTTAAAAATAAATATATATGATGATATTGTTCAGAGTATAAGCGCTTTAAAAACAGAGGGCTATAAAATTTTTGCAGCAGAGATAAGTAGTGGCTCTACAATGCTTGCAGATGTTAAAGTTCCAAAAAAATGGGTGCTTATAATGGGGCATGAAGGAAATGGAATATCACAAGATATTCTTGCCTTGTGTGATGAGGTTGTGACGATAGAGATGCAAGAAGGCATCAAGAGTCTCAATGTCTCTGTTGCCGCTTCCATAATTATGTATCAATTTAAAAACTTTTGAAGTTAGAGTAGGATTTAAAATTTTAGGCGTCGCAGGTAGAGCTAATAATGGTATAATCTTAAAAAAGATTTTATCATGAACTTCTCCACACTGCCCCTTTCAAAAGAAATGTTAAATAACTTAGATTCTTTAGGTTATGCAAAAATGACACCTGTTCAAGCCCAAACACTTCCTCTTATTTTGGATAACAAAGATGTTATAGCACAGGCTAAAACCGGTAGTGGTAAGACTGCTGCGTTTGGTATAGGAGTGCTTAATAAGCTTGATGTTAAGAAGTTTCGTGTTCAGTCACTTGTACTTTGTCCAACGCGTGAGTTAGCAGATCAAGTTGCAAAAGAGCTTCGCAAAATTGCTAGATTTCAACACAATATTAAGATTTTAATCCTTTGTGGTGGGGAGTCATTTGGAAAACAGTTAGGTTCTTTGTCTCATCAAGCACATATTATTGTGGGAACGCCAGGTCGTGTTTTAAAACATCTTAACAAAGAGAGCCTTAATCTAGAAAATTTAGAAACTTTAGTCTTTGATGAAGCAGATAGAATGCTTGATATGGGTTTTATGGAAGAAATACAAAGTGTTTTAGCACACGTACCCAAGAACGCCAAACGCTACTATTTTCTGCCACATATGATAATGAAATTGTAAATATAAGTAAAACAATTCAGAAAAACGCAGTGAGTGTAAAGACAACTACAACAGAGAGTGCAAATAAGATAGATGAGTATTTTTATGAGGTTGACTCAAAACTAGATGCCTTGATAAAAATCTTTAGTAGTTATAATCCTGAGAATGTGATAGTTTTTACAAACACTAAGATAGAAGCTAAAGAGTTGGCTGATAACCTGCAAAAAGCAAAAATAGACGCCCTTGCAATTCATGGTGACTTAGAGCAGTATGAACGCAACGACGTCTTAGTACAGTTTGCAAATAAATCTTGTCCTATTTTAGTTGCAACTGATGTGGCAGCTCGTGGACTTGACATCAAAGAGCTGAGCATGGTTGTAAACTTCGATATACCTCATGGAAGTGAGACCTATACACACAGAATTGGGCGAACAGGTCGCGCGGGAGCTGATGGAATTGCCATCACGCTTTACAGCCCAGATGAAGAACAAAACGCAGTAGAATACAAAAATGAGACTCGTAAGTTTGAGAGTGCTGATAGCTTAAAAGTAAAAGCCGGATTTGAGATGAAACCTCAGTATGTTACTTTGGTTATAGAAGGCGGTAAAAAAGATAAGGTTCGTGCAGGAGATTTACTTGGTGCCTTAACCGGCGATGCTGGACTTAAGGGAAGCTCGATTGGTAAGATAGATATTTACGATAGACAAAGTTATGTTGCCATTGAGAGAGTTCTCATAAAAGAGGCTCATGCCCAGCTTAGTAAAGGTAAAATAAAAGGTAAAAACTTCTCTGTCTGGATTTTATAAAATCTTTTTACTTTGTCCTCTCAATTTAGAGAGACCTCTTTAATATTGCGTTTTTAGTTGATTGTTTTTAAAAGCCTCATACGCTTCTTTGATTGTCATATTACCAGCTCCAATATACATTTTTACATCAGATCTTTTTAAAATTTCAAGTGCTTTTTTACCGGCTCCATTGCCCGTAATAATTACATCAGGATTTAATGCTAAAACTTTTTGTGCAGTTTGAAGTCCAGCACCATGTTCCATAGATTCTGTTTCACTATTTGTGATGGTTTCTAAGAGTTTTGTATCTTCATTATAAGTTACTAAAACTTCCATTCTTCCAAATCTCTCATCCATTGGGCTATCCCAATTACCACCTTTTGCTGTAAATACTATTTTCATTTTTGATTCCTTATTATTGTTTTAATCTCTTGCCAGCTATCTTTAACCAAATTAGATAATGGACTATTCTCACTATATTCAACTATAGGTTTTGCCTCTGCTAATGCCATGGTAAATGTTTCATCGTATGGTAATTTTGCAACAATTTTAATATTCTCTTTCTTTAAAAACTCTTCAATCTCTTGGGTCATTTGAAGATTTAAATGGAATGTCCCCTATAAACTAGACACTATATAATCCATTAATTTAGATAGAATAATACGAAAGTGTTATGAAGTTAAATAGGATTAAAAATGGCAAGAAGATTT
>JGI11705J14877_10000508_pt1 | contig 24317 bp, 25 predicted proteins | sample Etolaghawater15m_FD_14877 | JGI IMG/M metagenome (IMG submission 14877)
GAGCATTTCATCCACCACGCTGATGAGCTTGGCCGCCGACTCATAACCTCTCTGATACTGGATGAGATTGATCATTTCCTCATCCAGGGACACCCCCGAAACGGATTCCCGGTAATTGTCCAGATAACTCAGCATTTCGGACTGGTTCTCCACTCGGGTTTCCGCATACTGCACGTCCGCGCCCACGCGGCTGACAAGGGAGTGGTAAAAGTCGCTGAAAGTGGTGGTGTCGTCTCCGATGTCGAGGGATTCGGTTTGGAAACCCGCGATGGCCAGCGCCACGCGGTTGTCGCCGGGAAGGCCGTCGGAAGTTTGTGCCGCCGCAATTTTGTCCGTGTCCGAAACAATGGCTGAATTCACAACAAAATCACCGCTCGAAAGGCTTCCGCTAAAAAAACCGACACCGGTGGACCCGGAAAGACCGTAGCCGGCCGAATGAAGCGCGTTCACCTGGGCCTTGATGCTGTTTGCCAGGGTTTCAAGGCTGCTCATGTAACCCGGAACAATTTCATCCCTGGCTTCGATAACCCCTTTCAGCGTGCCGCTGGAGATGCTTTCGGTGATGCTCGCCGCGGGGGAGTCGGCCCAGGAAACCTCCTTGTGTCCGTCATTATTGTTCAGGGTGGTCAGTGAACGCATGCCGACGCCTTCCACGAGGCTTTTCCCGTCCCCCAGTTTAATGGTCAGCGTCCCGTTTTCCTGCTCGAATGCGGTAATATCAATGAGAGCGGAAAGCTCTTTCAAGGCCAGATCCCGGGAATCCCGTTGTTCGTTGGCACTGTCTCCCGACGTTTCCACCTGGACGATTTTTTCATTAAGGTCCGCAATTTTGGCCGCTTTAAGATTAATCTGATGAACGGCATCTTCGACCTGTTCATCCCAGGGCGACGGTACCGGGGACAGGGTGTCGTAGACAGATTGCATTTTATTGGCCAGATCCTCCCCTTTACCCAAAAGGGAGACCCGCTGCACATATCCCGAGGGCTCATTGGCCAGATCCTGCCACGCGTTAAAGAACGCCGACAGCGCCTCGCTCAGACCGTTCCCGCCGGCATCGTTAAACCGGATTTCCGTCATGTCTAAAGCGTCTTTGCGCGCCTGCCACCTGCCCAGATCCTGCTCCTCCTGGTTGATTTGCGCGCCCAGAAAGCGATCATAAAGGCGTTCTACCCCTTTTGCAATCACTCCCGAGCCGATGGGGCCGGCGGAAGAGGAGATGGAAATGCCCTGAGTGAGGTTGAGCCTGCGACGCGTGTAGCCCGGTGTGTTGACGTTCGCGATATTCTGCCCCGTGACTTCTATCCCCTTTTGCTGGGCCAGAACGGCGCTTTTTCCCGCTTGCAGCACTCCATAGATGGATGACATGGGTTGGATCTCCTAAAAAGTAATCAGGTTCTGCGAACGACGGCGAGGATTTCCTGGGAAACCCGCGCCAGCGGAACAACCTTTCGCGCGGCACCCATCTCAATGGCTTCCTTGGGCATGCCGAACACCACGCTTGAATTCTCATCCTGGGCAATGGTATAGGCACCGCTTGTTTTCATGGCCAGCAACCCTTTTGCGCCGTCCGCCCCCATTCCCGTCAAAATTGCGCCCACCGCGTTTCCGCCGGCGCATTTGGCCACCGACTGAAACAGGACATCGACACTGGGACGCTGGTAATGAACACGAGGACCGCTCTTTATCTTCACCAGATAGTTCCCGCCGCTTCGATTTAAAAGCATGTGATAATTCCCAGGCGCAATCAAAACGGTACCGGGTATGGCATGGTCATTGTCTCTTGCTTCTCGCACCTGCATCCGGCAGTTCTGGTCCAGCCGGTCCGCAAACGCCTTTGTGAAAGCCTCCGGCATGTGTTGCACAATGACAATGGCCGGCGCATTGGCCGGCATGCCGGTCAATACGGTTTCAATGGCCTTGGTTCCCCCGGTGCTGGCGCCGATGGCAATAATTTGATGGGTTGTTTTAAATTCGATGGGCTTTACAATCCCATGAGACGAGGAAACGCCTGGTTTTCTGGCCGGTTTCTGGATCTGAGCGGAAGCGGCGGCCCTGATGGCCTGGGCCAGACGGAAGGAAATATCATGGCTGGTGTAGGAACCGCCCGGTTTTGCCATGACTTCCACTGCCCCCAGTTCCAGGGCTTTCAGCGCGGTATTGCTGTTTTTGGGGGTCAGGGAACTGACAACCACCACGGGCATTGGCAGATGTTTCATCAGTTTGGCCAGAAAAGAAAGGCCGTCCATCCTGGGCATTTCGATGTCAAGGGTGATCACATCCGGCCGCAATTTGACGATTTTGTCCCGCGCCATATACGGGTCAACCGCGGTGCCGATGATTTCGATGTCCTTGTGTTTAGACAATTCGGTACTCAGAATACTTCGAACCACCGCGGAGTCATCCACAATGAGAACTTTAATCATGACAGCACTCCAAAACGGTCTTCAACCTCAAACGCTGCAGACATATCAATCTCCGAATTTAAAAAGGGCTTCAGGATTCTTTTCGTTCACATAAAGCCAGAGTTGGCAGGGCTCGTCTTCAAGGGAAAGTCTTGCAGTGGTAACCAAACCTGCTTCCGGCATCGACCCAATGGACGTTGCATCCGGAAGAATTTCCGGTGAATGGATATCGAAGACGGTGTCTTTTCCGCCGATTGCCGGCAGAAGGTTGCCGCAAATCACATTGAGGGTCTCCCTGAGGGCATCCGCCTGGTCCTCCGGGCTCACATCCGTTTCCTCATCCTCCAGGCCGAGCATATTTGCCGTCAGTTCCTCGACCGGCGACCGGCTCACCGCAAGGACCACCCGCCCCGAAAACGCGCCCTCAAAATCGACCTGAGCGAAGATCATATCCTCATTCGAAACGGCGGATGCGTCGTCTTCCGGAAAGCCGAACATGAAGGCAAGGCCTTCAAAAGTTTCAGAAGCAATCCCCGTCAGAATTTTCTTGAGTTTCTCATTCATCATCAGCCTCCAGTTTGAGCAGGTCCAAGATGGTATCCCGAATGGTTTCCGCTTCAAAGGGCTTGTGGACAAAAACAACGCCTTTTTCCTCCAGCCGCGCGATACGGGTCTCGCTCCCCTCGGTGGAAACAACCACCACAGGCATGTCCTGCATCTCAGGGTTTCCCCGCATATGGTCGATCATTTCCTCTCCATTCATAACCGGCATATTGATGTCAACGATTGCCAAATCAATCCAGTTCCGTTCCAGTGCCTCCAGACCTTCCCGGCCATTGCCGGCCTGAAAGATCTCCCCCATTGGAATACCGGTCATCTGCAACGTTTTGAGTATCATGGTCCTCATAATTTTGCTGTCGTCCACGATAAGCACATTAATGGCCATATCTACCTCACATTTGAAAACACCTATTAAACAAATACACTCGAAAGTTCGTTGGCCCACTGCAGCGTCTGGCTGGCCACCATTTCCAGTTGCTTGGGTTTGATCCCCAGACGTCTGGTAACCGTCGATGACGGTTGATAATGAAGGCCTTCGATGCCGGCGCCAATGCCGAGCATCAAACAAAGTACATTGGCCACATGGACAATATCAATCAACGTTCCGGGGTTTTCAGCCAAATCGGGGTCGTGGTGCCAACGGACCGCCTCGATCATTTTCGATGGAAAGGACCAGTTCTTCAGCAGCATCCCCCCGATTTCCGCGTGGTCGGTACCCAGGATTTCCCGTTCCGCTATCTGGAACGGGGCCCCTTTTTCAGCCGCCGACCGAATGGCCTCCAGATCCTTTGCCACGAATTCCCCCATGACAAGCTTGCCCAGGTCATGCAACAGGGCTGCCGTAAAGATCTCGTCATCCACTTCCAGGCCCAGTTCCTTCATCAAACCTTCGGCAGTCACTGAAACCGCGACGGAATGGCGCCAGAGCTCACCGGGTGGCAGGTCATAGCCCGGGATGGGCTTGTCCATTACGGCATTGACGCATGTGGCCAGGACGATTTTGATCAGCCGGCGCCACCCCAGCAGGACAACGGCCTGTTTTACAGACCCGACTTTGTTCGGCAGGCCGAAATAAGCGGAATTGGTCAACTTCAAAATGTTGGCCGTTAAACCCGGGTCGAGCCGCAGTATTTCCTGGACCTGTTCCGCTGAGGAGTTCGGGTCGTCAAGAAGGGAAAGAATTTTGGGTGCAACACCCGAAATGCTTGGCAGTGTGTGAATTTTTGAAACAATCTTTCGAAATTTTTCAGCCTGGCTCATAGTTCCCACTCCCGAGATCCGTTTTTAATGAGCGTTTGTCCGGTCTTGATGATAAAATGAACGGTTCGGCTCAAAGTTCCACCCACATCGTCCGCTTCAAGAAGCACCTTGTTCTTCCACAGAATCTTCTTTAAAACCGTGTAATTCCGCTGTCCAATTTTGAAAATTTCACTGTCGCCCATGGGTGACCCGCAGCCTGCCGCTTTGACCTTCATGCGCTTTTTCTCGCCACCCAGTTTGTAAAGCTCTTTAAAAAGTATCGGGACTCCCGTGTCCACAAACATGTACGGATTGGCCATGGCCTTTTCAGGATTGATTTTGGAAAGCGGAAGCATGGCATGGAGCATTCCGCCCACCTGGGCCGCCGGGTCGTACACCATCAAACCGAGGCAGCTGCCCAGCGCATGCGTCACCAGAATATCCCCCTTCTTTCCGACTTTCATGTCACCTACTTGTACGATTTGTCTCATTTATTCGACCCACCTTGAAATGGCGCTTTATTTCTTATAAACCGCCGGTTTTTGATACCGGAATTGGTGTTTTATGGAGGAGAGGCCCTCTGAGTGGCCCACAAACAGGTACCCGCCCCCCCGCAGAAGTTCCCAAAAACGGTTTACCAGTTTATGCTGCGTCTGCGTATCAAAATAAATCATGACATTCCGGCAGAAAATGGCGTCAAAAGGCCCCTTCATGGGCCAGGGGTCCATGAGGTTCAGCCGAGCTGTCCTGACGATTTTTCTGATTCTGGGAACCACCTGGTACGCTGATTCCCCATTCGCCCGCGTTTTTGTGAAATACCGGTTTAGAAAGGTTTTGGGCAGGGTCGCGAGTTTTTCATCAGAATAGAGGGCAGACTTGGTTTGTCGGACCATTCGGGTGGAAATATCCGTCGCAAGTATCAGTGCGTCCCTTGAATCTATGTCAGGGAGCGATTCGAACAAGACCATGGCGAGCGTATACGGTTCTTCTCCAGATGAACATCCGGCGCTCCACACCCTGATCTTTCGGCTCTTGATACCGGGGAGAACCGTATCCCGTAGAAAGTGGAAATGATCGATCTCCCTGAAGAAGCTGGTTTTGTTGGTCGTCATGACATCGACCATGGAAGTCAATTCAAACTGGTCACCGTCATTTTCCAAATACGCAATGTATTCGTTAAAGCTCCCCATCCCCAGGGCTCGAAGCCGTTTGGTCAAACGCGCCCTGACCAGGGCTTCCTTTCCGCTCTTGAGGGAGATGCCGCACTCACGGTAAATGATATCCTTTACCTTGTTGAACTGAACATCGCTCAATTCCGTTGCCGTGGATAAGAATGGGTTTTGATTTTTTTTCATGGCATAAGAAGTCAAAACGCCTGTTTGCCCCTTTCCGAAGACGAATCCGTTCCTTTTCAGGTTCCCGCGGCCAAAGGCTGCTGGCCGTCAACATTGTCCGAACTGACCATCTGCATGATGCCGCCCACATCCAGGATCAGCCCCACCTGACCGTTGGGCATGATTGCNCCGCCGGAGATGCCTGGAATATCCCGCATGGCATCCCCCAAGGGTTTAATCACGATCTGCTGCCGGCCGATCAATTCGTCAATAATCAAGCCCGCCTGCCGTTTGTTGTCATCTTCCACAACGACAATCAGCTGGTTTTCCGGGTTTACATTTTCCGTCTCAATGGAAAAAAGATCATGCAGCCGGTGGACGGGAATCAAACTGCCGCTGAGGGAAACCATCTCACCCTTATTCAGTACCGTGGAAATTGATTTCGAGTCGGGCTTAATGGATCGCACAATTGAGGCGGTGGGAATGATGTAAGCCTCCTTATTCACCCGAAGGGCCATGCCATCAATAATGGCAAGGGTCAGGGGCAGGCGCATTTTAAAAATGCTGCCCCTGCCGACCTCGGATTGAATTTCCACCTGACCTCGAATGGATTCGATGTTCTTTCTTACCACATCCATACCGACGCCGCGGCCGCTGACATCGGTTACCTTTTCAGCCGTCGAAAAACCGGGCTCAAAAATGAGGTTGAACACTTCGCGGTCATTCAATGGCGCACCGGCGGTAATGAGTCCCCGTTCCCTGGCCTTGGCGAGAATGACCTCTCTCGATATGCCTTTTCCGTCATCCTCTATTTCAACCACCACGCTCCCCGCTGCATGGTACGCGGAAATCGTCACGGTCCCCGCCGCCGGCTTGCCGGCCGCCTGACGCACTTCCGCTGTTTCAATGCCATGATCCACGCAATTGCGTACCATGTGCATCAAGGGGTCATTAATGACATCCACCATGTTACGGTCGATTTCCGTTTCCTCACCCCGGGTAACCAGTTGGACGTTTTTTCCCACTTTCCTGGAAACATCCCGGACCAGCCTGGCCATTTTCTTGAACGTTCCCTTCAAAGGGATCATTCGCATGGACATACCCAGATCCTGCAATTCTCGAACAATTTTTCCCGTCTGGTTCACTTTCTTGAGGAGCTGATGCTGTTCGCCGCTGACAACAACATCGTCCTGGGCCACCATGGAATGCGCAATGACCAGTTCTCCAACCATGTCAATCAATCGATCGAGGCGGCCGGTACTCACTTTGATGGATGATTCAAAGGTCTTTTTTCCCTTTATTTTGTCCTGGGTTCGCAAGGCATTGGCAACGTCTGAAACCCTGGCCGCATTTTTTTTGACCATCCCGATGCCAAGCGGCATTCCCGATCCGGAAGCGACAACATCCTCCACATCCTCCCTTTTTGCCTTGCCGGTGGCAACCAGGATATCGCCGATCCTGGGCGGTGCGGCTTCTTCCATTTCCATTTCGTCGGAAATTCCAGCGCTTTCAGGGTCCCGCAGCAGTTCGACAAGGTCCGCATAACCGTCAGGGTGTTGCAGCGGTGAACCGCCCAGCGCGTCCTGAACATACCCGACCATCTGTTTGATTATGTCGAGGGAACGGAGCGCCAGGTCCGCATAACCGCCTCCGTAACGAATCTCTTTGTCCCGGACGCGGCTCAGGAGCGATTCGGCGAGATGTGCCATTTCGGAAATGGTGTTCAGTTCCAGAAATGCGGAAACCCCTTTAACCGTGTGAAACGCTCTGAAAACCGTCCCCACCGCATCATCATCCTCGGGATCGGTTTCGAGCGTCAGCAGGGCTTCTTCCGCATCCGAAATGAGGTCAACGCTCTCGGCGATGAACTCCGATATGAGATCAAAATCCGCATCTTCCGGCAGGCTTGTTGGAAACTCCGGTTTCTCAGTTTCATCCTTCGGCTCAGCCGAAAGGCTTTCGTTCGATGGCGACCCTGCTTCTTCGTCATTGTCAAAAAAACCGGATGGGGTTGCCTCACGATCTTCCGCGGGCACGGGTATCTCAGGCGGTTCCTCGAGAATTTCGCCCGTTTCCACCGCAACGACCGCCGCGTCCAGCAAGGCGCCAATTCTCTGAATCGCCTCACCGGCATCGGAACTTTCACCTGAAGCCAGTGCGCCCGCCAATTCAAACGCCTCTCGAATCCTTTCCGTGCAGGACTGAGGCAAAGACCCGTTTTTTAGAAGCGCATCGAGCGTTAATTTCAGTTGGTTAACAGATTCCGTATCCTCTTCTTCCAGAAGGACCAGCAGGGCAGCGGCATCGTTAATCGTCATTTCAGTGGATATCCCGTTGCCGGAGACGCCTTCATCGTCAGATGAAAGTTCGGCATCTGAAGCCCCCATAAAGTCGTCAAGGACCTTTTTCAGCTCCTCAGCTGTTTCCAGCATCAGATTCGACATTCCCGGCTTTTCCAGAAGACACTGCTGGGACGCGTAGAGGCACTCCGAAATGGCATCCACCAGCATCAGAGGGCTGCTTACGTCACCCCCTGAAAGAAGACGAATCCCGTGCAGACAGCGACTTAACGGATCTGCCGCCTGGTGCTTGTCCTCTGAAACATCCAAGACCAGATTTTCCAGTCTATGGTGAATATCGCCCCAGGCTTTTGCATCTTTCAAACTGATCGTTTCGATACTGCTCAGAATATTCTCCAGATTCCCAACTTTTTCTTCCATAAGCTGTTTTGGCGCCTTTCATATTTCGGTTCAATGCATCATTAGAAAATCTAAAGACCCTGTCTCCCTGTCCCCTGTTTGCCCATAAGGCTGGGAAGTATTACCGTCCCAACCCATTCCAGCAAAATATGTGCCGATTCAAACAAGTAGAAGCCTCCAAAAAATGGATGCAATTCGCAATCACAATGAAGCTATTGAAACAAATAATCTTTTAAAAAAACAAAAAAAACTGACAACGCCGTTTCAGAGCGTTTGAGATGAGGCAATGTCAATTTGTTGGCGCTCAAAGGGGGGCAGCCGGCTTTTGAGAAGGGACAAAGATTTCGCCGGAAGTGTCTGACGTCAAATGGTGTTTGAGATGAATTTTCCATTCTGATGCCTCGGTCGCAGACCACCACTGCTTTGGTAAACCGAATCGGGTGCTGCCAACTGGCTCAGAAAAGAATAGGAACCCGCTATCAGTTCCAGGGTGTGGCGAACAAGCATCTTGTTGAGACGGTTCATCTGCCTGATTTGTTCAGCCAGTTTCAGAAGCGTTTCACGCGATTGGAGGATGCGTTTTTGGGTATAGCCGCGGGAACGGGCGATCAGGTTGCCCACGGTCAGATCCTGAAAAGTAATGCTTGATATTTCCGCAAGGCCTCTCATGACTTTGATGCGGTCCTTCTCAAGACTTTGAATTTTCGTCACCAGTGTTTCTTTCAAACGACCCGTCGCGGCCAGCCCCTGAAGATCAAGGCTCACAATCCGCAACTTTTCTTCAGACAATGCCTTTTTAAGATCACCATACAGCGCCGCCTGGTTTTCCATAAGCGCCAGGAGATTCCCCAAGAGCCTATCTTCTCTTTCCGGGGACCGTCCCCCCCTCTCAGTAGTCGTATGTTCTCTTTCCATATGCCGGCCCAGATTTTTTCAGGATATTCAGGTTTGATTATTCAAAACGGCTTCCTTGATCATTTTTTCAGCCACCTCTCTGCCGTCAATCTGATAGGTGCCGTTCGCAATCCGCTCCCTGATTTCGGCAACCTTTTCCTCGCGTACGTCGGGAAGTGCTTCCATGGCTTTGAGGGCTTGACCCATTGTTTTGGCCTCGGGCGACAGTTCGACGCTGTCCCCGGAAGACAGGACTTTGATGGATTGTTTATCTTCAGAAACAGCAGTGGATTTGCTTTTGTTTTTATTGATATGGCTCGCATAATCGCCGATTTTCCCAAAGGGATTGCCGCCAGTTATTTTCATTTCGAACCTCCTTTTTGTCTGAAAAACCGATGACGGGCCTTCAAGCCCCGTTCACATCTAAAGGGCCGGCCGGACAGCATCCAGACAAAGCTAAATTACTCTTGAACTCTTTATCGGCAGGAACGCGGAAAAACTTTAACCTTTTTTATCTCTTTTTTTCAGTTCCACCGCTCAGCTTCTCATAGAGCATGGGAGCGAGTCCTATCCCCCGTTCCGCGGCCAGCTCTTTGGACAGCCTGGCGTCGAGCATGGAGGTGTAAATCTCCTCGCTTTTCCCGCCATCAAGATAACCGGTTTTGGGAACAGTCGCTCTCATCTCTTTTAAAAGGTAAAAAATAAAAAGTGATTCCATATCCGCACAGGCTTTTTTTACCTCGGAAGAACCGTCACTCGCAATTTTTTTCCCACCTTCCCGGCGCGACAGGTTTTCAATTCTTTTCTCCAGTTCCATTGGCTGATAGGAAATGTTTTGCATGTTCAAGGGGTCCATTCCTACATCACCTCCAGTTTGGCCTGAAGCGCTCCCGCCGCTTTAAGTGCCTGGAATATCGTCATTAAATCCCGTGGCGTGACACCGAGGGCGTTTAGGGCCCTGACCACCTGAGAGATGGTGACACTTGATTTCAGCAGCATCAGCCTGGCTTGATCCTCTTTTACATTGATGTTGGTATCGTTGGTGACCACCGTATTGCCACCCGGCGCGACAATAGTGCCGTTATTCCCCATTTCACGTGGAGGCGGCGTCGGCCCCTGCCTGCCCCCTCCGCCGGGCCAGCCCACACTCTGGTTGTTGGAAAAGGGCATGGGTTGACTGACATTGGCCGTTTCCTTGATTTCGATACTGAGATTACCGTGAGCAATTGCCACCGTTGACAGTCTGACATTTTCACCGACCACCACTGTCCCGGTGCGCTCGTTGATAACCACTTTGGAGGATTGATCCGGGGTGATTTCAAGCTGCTCGATCATGGCAACCAACCCAACGGTGTTGCCTCGGTAATTTTTGGGAACCGACACTTCAACGGTCCCCGCATCAACGGTTTTCGCAATTTTGCCCTTTAGTGCGCTGTTGATCACTTCCGCCACACGGGTCGCATTGGTGAAATCAGGGCTGGGCAAAGTCAGTGCCAGCACCTCTTTTCCCATAAAATCGTTTGGTATTTCCCGTTCGATGGTTGCCCCCGCCACGACCCGCCCCACGGTCGGGAAATTTTTGGTTACTTTGGCCGCATTCCCCGAAACGGAAAACCCCCCCGTCGTCACCGGCCCCTGGGCTGCCGCATAAACCTTTCCGTTGGCGGCTCTCAGAGGTGTCACCAGCAGCACACCGCCCGTCAGGCTTTCCGCATCCCCGATTGAACTGACGACCACATCCAGTTGTGTTCCGACCTTCGCAAAGGCCGGCAGGTCCGTGGTTACCATTACGGCGGCCACATTCTGCACCTTTTGAATCTTCTTTGGATCAACCGTCACGCCCATCCTTTCAAGCAGACTGGCCAGAGATTGAAACGTGAATTTGGAATCCTTCCCGTCGCCGGTTCCGTTCAGCCCCACCACCAGACCGTAGCCCACCAGCTGATTCTTCCGAACCCCTTTGACATCCGTCAGATCTTTGAGGCGCGTGGCACTTGCTGGGTCAACCACAAAGCAAAAACAGCCCGCAATCAGGAGAAAGGCCAAAAGAAACCGGCGGTAAGACTGTTTTTTTAGTCGTTTCATTTTTGGCTCCTGATTCCTCAATTGGCGCTATTTCGTTTAAATGAGTTCATGGGACTGTGCACAACCGATCATTGTCCCATTAGCGGTATTTTTCTAAAAAGGCCACACAACATTTAGGAAATTGGACAACCAGCCGGGGTTCTGCCGCTGAGCCACAATCCCTTCACCACTGTAAACAAACCGAGCATCGGAGATTCGCGAGGATTTGACCTCGTAACCCTGCGTCGCCATATTGTACCGAATGTCGCGCGGCTGAATCAGGCCGGCAAGGGTCAGCGTCTGGGTCTCATTGTTTACGGTGATCTGTCGCGAACCCGCAATGACCAGGTTTCCATCCGGCAACACCCTCACGACCCGGGCGGTGACACCGTCCAGATTTTTAAGGCTGCTCTCTCGGTTGGTATAGCCGCTCCCTTTAAAAGACGGCTGAAAAGACCCGCCCACCGAACCGGAATAGCTCGGCTGAAGGTTCCCGATATTGTTGAACTCACCGCTGAAGCCTGCTTTGATTTCCGAGTTTCTGGACGTGTTCGTGTCGGCTTTGTTGTTGGCCGTGGTGTATTCATCGAGGATTACGGTTACCACATCCCCTGTTTTGCTGGCTTTGTAATCTTTAAAAAGGCTGCTGAGGGAACCGTTTTCCTCCCAGAGCGATCCCTCGTACTTCCGGGGNCGGACTCTGTCNTCATAACCCACACCCAGGGCCATCAAGCTGTTCAGACCGTCAGTGGCTCTTGTCTCTTTCCGTCCCGAGACGCAACCGGAAAAGAGGGTTAGCAAAAATACCAGCGAAAGGAGAATCATTCTCTCTTTTTTAAACCAAGCGCAGTCCATAAGCATTTATTTCGGCCCCCATTGGTTAGAATTTCAGAATTCCACTTCAACGGTTTTGGAATCGAGCACCCGGGCATAGATATTCTTTTTCGAATCCAGGTTTTCGACTTTGATCTTCTCACCTTTTCTTCCTTCACGCTGGTCCACAACGCCGAGGGCCGTGATTCGGAGACCCGCGGTTCTTGCAACCACCAGCACCACGTCCCCCCGCCTGACCAAGGGCGGATAGTCGATAAGCCCCGGACGTAAAATGGTGCCGGCCGCAATGGTCCGCTTCGCTCGCATCCCCACCAGCTCGTCGGGGTCCGTAATCACTCTTGAGCGGGTTTTTGACAAATCCTTTTCCCGAAGTTCAATGTCATCTGCTTCAATGCGGGCGTATCGTCTGAGCGTCTTTCTGGCGACGACCACCTCCGTCAAAACACTGATGTCCGCCATGGCCAAAACCCGCTTCTGAAAAAGACCATTGACCATGAAATGGATGGGTAACGGGACCCGTCCCTTGTAATCGGCATTTCGAAGGGGTTCAATGCGGTATGAAACATTCCCTTTGGGCAGCAATACATCCGAACCGATGCTGATTTCCCTGATTTTGACGCGATCTCTGTCCCACGGCATGTTGGCATAAATAAAATCGGTAACGGCCTGTCGAAGCTCTTTTGTTGGGATGGTCACCGATGCACGATGTACTTCAATGCTTTTGGGGACCTTCAGTGTGATTCGATTCAGGTCCACGTCGGCCTGCTTCAGGCGGAGCCGAATATAATCGGCAGTAATCCGCCTCACATCTCCCGGCAAAGGGGATTTCCCGAGGACAATTCTTTCGACTTTTCGAACCGCTGACGCATCCCGCCCGCTTACCAGGCCGATTTTTCCCAGATAAATTTTATCGTCCCCAACTACGGCTTTCCCGTCGCACTTGATCACAAGCCCACCGTCCGAACCCGCCTGGGAAAAAGGCTGCATCAGCAAAACCACCGAAAAAATCAGAACAAATACAGAAAAGGCTTTGAGGCGCTTCAAAATTTACCCCCTAGCGCTGCAGGTTGTTGGCCATCTGAAGCATTTCGTCGGTTGCCTTCACGGCTTTGCTGCTCAATTCATAGGCTCTTTGCGCCGTGATCATATTGACCATCTCTTCCACCACGCTGACATTGCTCATTTCCAGGTACCCCTGAGCGATGGTGCCGAAACCATCTTCACCCGGGGTGCCGGTGATTTCTTCACCGGATGACTTTGTGGGAAGGTAAAGGTTCCTCCCGATGCTTTCCAGTCCCGCGGGATTAATGAAGCGCACCAGCTCGATGGCCCCGACTTCAGTCGCCTCGGTTTCCCCCGCCTGCATGACGGAAATGGTGCCGTCCGTGCCGATGGAAACTGAAAGGGCGTCTGAAGGAATGGCCAGCTCCGGTTCCAGCAGAAAACCGTCCGATGTAACAATGCGGCCTTCGCTGTCCAATTTGAACGAACCGGCGCGGCTGTAGGCCACTTCACCGTTGGGCTGAACAATCTGAAAGAAGCCGTCCCCCTCGATGGCCATATCCAGCTCATTCTGTGTCTGCTGGTAGTCCCCCTGGCTGAAGATTTTCTGGGTCCCGGCCGGCCGGGTGCCGTGTCCGATTTGAATGCCCGTGGGTACGTCCGAATTCTGCGCCGACGGTGCTCCCGCCGCCCGCATGGTATGATAGAGAAGATCCTGAAAATCGGCCCGGCTTCGCTTGAATCCGGTGGTGTTGACGTTTGCCAGGTTGTTTGCAATGACGTCGATATTCAGTGTCTGCGCCCGCATCCCCGTAGATGCGATCCATAATGACCGTTGCATTTTTCAGCCCCCTCAATTTGGGTTTTAAGTGTCCGCTTTAAGCCAGTTTTCCAACTTCATTAATGCTTTTCTTGCTGACATCATTTAAGAAATGTATGATCTTCTGATAGGACTCATAGCCCCTGAGCACATCAATCATCTCCGTCATGGTTTTAACCGGGTTCACCCCTGAATTTTCGAGGAACCCCTGTTGGACCTTTGTCTTTTTAAGTTCGGTTTCCCCTGCCGCTCCCTCCTTTAGAGAGAACAGGGTGCCGCTGGCCTTCTGGAGCATTTGGGGCTTTTTGATGCCCACCACCTTCAGGGTGTCCGCGGGAATCCCATCAACACTGATTTCGCCTTTTTCACCGATGGTGATTTTTCCGCCCTGTAAAACGATTTCACCATTTTTTCCGAGCACCGGATAGCCGTCTTTGTTAATCAGCTTTCCCTCCTCGGTCAGAGAAAAATCCCCCCGCCGCGTGTATTTTTCCCCCTCGGGCGTTTGGACACAAAAAAAACCTTCCCCGTTCAGTGCCACATCCAGTACGTTGCTGGTGTGTTTCAGTGTGGAAGGGGAAAAGTCGGTTCTTGTTTCATAAGGCTGTGCCGGAGGCGCCATGACGAACCCGGCTACTTTGTTCAGCATGCGGGGGTCTTCTTTGCTGTCCGGAATATGAAAATAGAGTTTGTCTTCTTTGAAGCCGACGGTGTTGACATTGGCCAGATTATTGGTCAGCACATCCAGTCGCATCTGCTGATTGGATGATCCCGAAATAGCGGCATACAGTGCCTGGCTCATTGACATTCTCCCCTTTCATAAAAGCCCCTCTGGGGCCATCTGCTGTCTATGCGAAATGCGTGCCATCGGCAAAAAGACTCAGGTTGACATTATTAAGGCAACTTCAATATAATTCAAATAAAGCACCTGTTAGTCCCGACTGCCGTTGGAGGCAAATTTTTCCGATGCAGTGCGCAAGGCTTCCAGCCGCCCGTTTCCGAAATCGCCATGTCGTTTCCGTTCATTCCGGCCGGGTGAGGCCATGTTCATTCTCTTGAATTTCACGATCAGTTCAATTTCATTTCTGGGAAGATTCACCTTTTCCCTGATCCCTTCAACGTTCAAACCTTTCTCGGCAAGTCGCCTCGCGGTATCGTAATTCGTCCTCAATCGCTTCTCACCGGCGGTTTTTTTTCTCTCCTGAAACCTTTTCTGCTCATCACAAACCCCATTGTTCCAGGACTCCATGCCGGTGAGCGCCACAGAAAGCTCACGGTTGAAGTTCGCCGCGGTTTTCCGCAGCGCTTTTTTTGTGACCATCCGAAGGTATCGTTTGCTTCGCATGGTAATCAAAATCATGACGCTGATTCCGAAAAAACAGAGTCCGAGCCCGTTGGAAAGCATACTCAATTGTTCTGTGGTCATATATGGCACCGTTGCTCCTTTCAAACGCAAATATCAATATTTTTGCCAAGATCGCCTTTCAAAAATTCCAATTTCCGTTCAGAATCTTCAGTCTCGTTCTCAGTCGAACCTTCATCTTTTTCATCCTCAAAATGTTTCTGGAAGGGCTTCCCACGTGCGTCGGGATTTTGACGTTTTGTTCTATTGACCCTCGTCGTGCTGAAAATCGGTGAAAAAATTTTTCGAATATTCAACCCGTCGCTCATCCCTTGCGCCCCTTTAATCGCTCGCAAGCCCTTTTCTTCTCATGGCGCTCCGCAGGTGCACAATTGCCTGAGAGTGCAGCTGCGACACCCTGGACTCCGTCAAATCCAAAACCTTGCCGATTTCTTTCATGGTCAACTCATCCCAGTAATAGAGGGAAACAACCATCTTTTCCTTTTCCGGAAGGGCTTCGATGGCTTCCGCCGCGGCATCCCTGATCTCCTTCATACCCGTCAGTCTGAACGGGTCGCCACTGTTGTTCCCCAGCAGAAGTCCGACGACATCTTCTTTTTCATCATTTGAAAACAGCCCCATGTCCTCGAAACTGACAAATGACATGCTTGCCATGCGCCTGATTTCGTAAAATTCATCCAGATCAATTCCCATTGCATCGGCCACTTCGGCGTCCTGAACGTCACGGCGAAATTTTGACTCCAGATCGGCGTAAGTATTCTGGAGTTCGCGGATCTTGCCGCGGCTGGTTCTTGAAACCACATCGCGGGAACGCAGTTCGCCCATTACGGCACCCCGGATGCGGAAAGCGGCATAGGTGGTGAACTTGGTCCCTTTTGAAGGATCATACCGGTCTATGGCATCTATCAGACCGATGACACCCACGTTTGTCAGGTCCTCTTCTTCCACACCGGCCGGCAATTGGGCATGGATCCGCTGAACAATGTTCTTGACATAAGGCAGGTACTGAAGGACCAGTTGATCCTTGGAAGATGTTTCCCCCTGCCAATCTTTTCCCTGATACAATTCCGCAAGTTCCATTTTTAAAAAACGCCCCTTTGACGATCCATTTGGTCTTTCAAGACGAACTTTCAAACAGGTCACGCCAGTGTGACTGCCGTCTTTTGCCGGGCTGTTCAGGCGGCGGCGTGTCAAGCAGTCTCTTTGCCAGTTGCTTGAAACAGCGGCTTGCCGCCGCATCGGGTTTCATCTCCGAAATAATCTTCTGACGTCTCACGCCTTCCCTGAGCTGTTGATCGCTCAAAACAAACCCCATGTACTCGATGGTGATGTTCAGAAAGCGGTCGGCAACCAGTTTGATCTGCTGATACACATCTTCCGCTTCTTTTCGGCTTTTAGCGAGATTGACCGCCAGCTTGAAGCGTGTCTGAGAATGTTTCAGCGACAAAATCTTCATCAAAGCGTATGCGTCGGTGATGGAGGTGGGTTCCGGCGTGACCACCACTACAATTTCCCGTGCGTTGCTGTTGAAATACATGACATTTGATGAAATCCCCGCGCCTGTATCAATGAGCAAAACATCCACATCATTCATGATGGGATCAATGGAACTGAGAAATACGGCTTTTTGGTCAGCGGTCAAATCGGCCATTTCCTCGATACCGGAAGAAGCCGGAAGTATGACAATGCCTCCCGGTCCCGTTAAAGCAATTTCGGAGATGCTTCTGGTGCCCGATACAGCGTGGGACAAATTGTATTTGGGCGTCAATCCGAGCAGAACATCAAGGTTTCCCAATCCAAGATCGGCATCTAGAATCAGCACTTTTTTCCCCATGCGGCTGAGCTGAAACCCCACATTTGCGACAATGTTGCTCTTCCCCACACCCCCTTTTCCGCTGGTAACGGATATGATACGGGGATGCTTTTTGAATCTTTCCGGCTGGCCCCCTTTTTTTTGGCCCTTTCTGGCGGAAATCCTGTCAGACAGGACAATGATGTTGTTCGATTTGATGTCGGGGTTAGCAGTTTGCTTCATCTATGGTATCTCCCATTTCAAAACGGTCAGCCGTTGTCGTTTTCATTCAAAAACCTGAAGCCGCTTTCCAAGGTTCTACGAATAGGCGTAGGATTTTTCAAGATAAGGGCCATAAGTCATCTTCTGATTCCGGTTATCCGTTCCGGGGGTTGCCAATTGAGCGGTATTCCTGGCATGTTTCTTTTTAAGGACCAGCTTCACCAGCCGATCAAGGGAGGCCACTTCAATATTTTCCGGGACCTGAGGACCGTTGGAAAAGTATGAAGCGGGTATGCGTGTTTCAATCAAATGATTGATTAAGTCACCATATGCGGTGCAATTGTCCAGCCCTGTAAAGATCAGGCTTTTCACATTCATGGGTTTAAAACGATTAAGGATTTCTTTGAATTCCTTTTCCCGGGTCATGGCGCTTGCCAGGAGGTGAACCTCCACGGATTCCGAACTATGGAGCAGATCCTGGATTCTTCTGAAAAGCATATGCTCATTTCGGCTGATCCCGGGGGTATCGATGAGAATGATATCCTTCTTCCTGAATCTGTGAAGTGCACGCTCAAGGTCACCCCTGCTGGAAGCCACTTCCATGGGAATGTCAAATACTCTTGAATACACCTGCAATTCCCCAACCGCACCGATCTTTCGGTCGTCCAAAGTGATCATTCCCAGCTTTCTTCCCTGCTTTAAACCGCCCATTCCCGCAAGCTTGGCAATGGTGGATGTCTTTCCGACACCGGCGGGACCAACCATCGCGGCGATTCTCTGTTTTCCAGCGACCCTGATCGGTTCCGCGGCCGCGCCCATTTTTGCCAGGGTTTCTTTCACGGCCCGTCGGAGGTCCTCCTCGCTGAAAGACTTTTTCAAGACGGGCGATTCCCCCAGTTCTTGAACCAGTTCCATGGCAAGTTTATCTTTAACGCCATGGTCCTGAAGTTCTTTATACAGGCTGAAAAACTGCATGCGATGGTTCGTCTTTCTGAAAAAACCGTTTCTCAGCTTTGCCGGTTTGATTCTTCCAACACGGCTCAACGCGGTTTCGTTTCTTGACGAAATCGCACCGTTCCCTCTCTTGAGCAGGATCGGCGCAACAGGCTTTTCGGCATTGGGCTTGCGAAAGGTCACCCCCTGGGATCCGTACCCCGGATCCGGTTTGGCCGGTTCGGAATCCGTTGCCGCGGTCACTTCAACGCCGTATTTTTTTCTGAGACCAAATACGCGCGAGCCGATTTCCACGTCTTTGGTTGAAAGGATTACTGCCCGGGGGCCGAATTCTTTGCGAATCTGCCGCAGCGCTTCCGCCGTGTCGTTTGCTCTGAATTTTTTAATTTGCATTGTTAAACCCCACCGTTCCAATGGACTCTACGCTGACGTTGTTTACAATTTCGTCATAGGACAACACCACCAGGTCCGGAATAAAGCGATCCGCCAGTTTCTTGAAATGCGGTCGAATCTGTGTTGAACATAAGACAATGGGCTGCTGGCCCCGCTCAGAGAAACCTTCTAGGTTGTGCGTCAGGGATGTTGCAATCCGGTGGGCCGTATTGGGATCGATGGGCAGAAAACTGCCGCGATCCGTGTATTGTATTGACTCACCCAGTGTTTTTTCAACACCGTGATCGAGGGTGAGCACAAAAATGCTTCCGGCGGGGCCCCTGTATATTTCAGTAATGGTTCTGGCCAGTGCCTGTCGAACGTATTCGGTCAAAGCGTCCGTATCCTTTGTGACATTGGCCCAGTCCGCCAATGTTTCAAGAATGGTCAAGAGGTCGCGAATGGGAACGCCTTCCTGTAGAAGATTTTGAAGAACCTTTCCCACGGCACCCAGGGGCAGCAGGCCGGGAATCAGTTCCTCCACAACTTTTGGGTGGGAAACCTTCAAATTGTCCACCAGGTTCTGCACTTCCTGCCGGCCGAGAAGTTCATGGGAATGCCGCTTGATGACATCGGCAAGGTGGGTAATCAAAACGGTCGGCAAATCGACGACGGTAAACCCTTTCGCCAGGGCGTCTTCCCGTGCGTTTTCTTTTATCCAGGTTGCAGGCAAACCGTAGGTGGGTTCCTTGGTTTCAACACCGCCGATTTTTCCTTCCGCACCCCCGGGGTTCATTGCCAGGAAACAATTCATCATCAACTCGCCTTCGGCAATCTTGTTCCCCTTCAGTTTAATGACGTATTCACCGGGTTTCAGTTTCATGTTGTCCTGAATGTGAATGGGCGATAGAACAATGCCCACATCCTGGGCAATCTGGGCCCTGAAAGAGCGTACCCGTTCAAGCAGGTCGCCGCCTTTCTCCACGTCCACCAGGGGGAGAAGACCGTAGCCCACTTCCATGGCCAGTATGTCGATGGGAGGGACTGATTCCACTCTTTGATTCGTCTCGGACTGTGCCTCAATAAGCTCATGTTCCTTTACTTTTTCCGATTCAACCGCACGCGAGCGAATGACCGAATAGGCTACCCCACCCGCAATGAGCGAAAGAACCATGAATGGGATGGTGGGCATTCCGGGAACCAGCCCGATGGCGAAAAGCACCACGGCGGTGATGGCGATGGCCTTCGGCTGCAGCAGCATCTGGCTTAAGACCTGGCCCCCTAGAGAAGACTGAGAGCCTGCACGGGTGACGACAATACCCGCCGCCGTCGATATCATTAATGCGGGAATCTGCGTCACCAGACCATCGCCGACGGTTAAAAGGGTGTAATTTTGAGCGGCATCGGCAAGGGTCATGCCGTTTTGCAAAACACCGATGGCAAACCCCCCCAGGATATTGATCAATGTAATGATGATACCGGCAATGGCATCGCCTTTGACAAACTTGCTTGCGCCGTCCATGGCGCCGTAAAAATCAGCCTCCCGGGAGATTTCCAGACGTCGTTCTTTGGCTTCTTCTTCTCCAATGAGCCCGGCGTTAAGATCCGCGTCAATGCTCATCTGTTTCCCGGGCATCGCATCAAGGGTGAATCTTGCGGCCACTTCGCCAATTCGGCCCGAGCCTTTGGTGATGACCATCAGGTTGATGACCACCAGGACCATGAAGACAATGGACCCCACCACATAGTTGCCGCCCACCACAAAATTCCCGAAGCTCATGATCACGTTGCCGGCGGCGGATGGCCCTTCGCTGCCGTGAAGCAGGATGATCCGGGTGGAAGCGATATTCAGAGAGAGCCTGAAAAGCGTTGCCAGCAGAAGCACGGAGGGAAAGGATGAAAAATCGAGCGGCCTCAGCAGATAGGTTCCCGTCAGAAGTATGGTCAGGGCAAGGGTAATGTTGAGGGACAGCAGCAGATCCAACATAAAGGTCGGAAGCGGCAGGATCATGAGGATCATAATTGCCACCACCCCGACCGCCGCCATGATTTCGCCGTTTCTCAATATCAGCGGCGGTTGAATTGAATTTTCCATCCCGTTTGGAGTACCCATCACCTTTCAAAACCCCTTGTTCTCTCAAAACCTGCCTTTGGTTATGCACTTTCCATGCCTAAGATGGCGGAGCACCGTGATGTTTTGATTGTTAGTGATCAACGGCCGCCAAAAGCATAAAAATTTTAACGGTTTTATTCTGGGTTCCTGCTTGAAGGATGGAATTCAGGGGGCGTTTTTAGAAACCCCACGGGCAAAAGAAATCAAGAAAATTTGACGACCGCCGTCAAGGATTTGGCTTATGCCGGCCTTTGAGCCGGTAAACGTATGCCAGAACTTCGGCCACCGCGCGATACAGGTCCGCCGGTACGAAGTCGTTGATTTCCGTCGTTTTAAACAGGGTCCTGGCCAGTGGTTTGTTTTCCACCACTGGAATGTTGTTTTCCAGTGCAATCCCTTTTATGCGTTCGGCAATTAAACCGGCGCCTTTGGCAACGATTTGAGGGGCAAACATCTCCCCGGATTCGTATTTTATGGCAATGGCAATGTGGGTGGGGTTTGTGATGATCACATCCGCATCCGGAACGGCGGCCATCATTCGACGCGCGGCCATCTCCCGCTGAACCTGCCGAATGCGGCTCTTGACCTTAGGATCCCCTTCGGTCTGTTTGCGCTCGTCTTTCACCTCCTGCTTTGTCATCTTCAGATCTTTGTTGTGCTGCCATCGCTGGTATGTGAAATCGATGGCGGCGAGGACCAGCATGGCCAGGCTTACGTAAAACATGACTTTCAATGACACTATTCCGATAAAACTGACAATCTGACCCACGCTCATTTCCATCAGTGACGGCAGGGCTTCCATTTCTCCTCTAAGCACCAGCCATGCAATGCCGCCGATGTAAAGAATTTTCAGCATTGATTTAATCAACTCCATCAATGACCGTAACGACACAAATTTTTTCGCACCGGTGATTGGATTGAACTTGCTGAGTTTGGGGGAGAACGGCTCCAGGGTAAAAAGGAAGCCCACCTGGGCCAGATTGGCCGCGATTCCCACAACCGCCACTGAAATCAGGATGGGGGCTGTAATGATCAGAAAGCGAACAAAGAGGTCCGCCAGCAATGTCCGAATGGATTCTTTCTGGGTGTTCAAGGTTCCAAGCTGCTGAAAAATCCCCTGCATCAGGTCCATGAGGGAGCCGAAAATCCAGGGTCCCGCGGTCAAAAGAACCGCTGCGCCGGTGAGGATGATGAAGGCCGAGGAAACTTCCTGGCTTTTGGGCACCTGCCCCTTTTCCCGCGCTTTTTGCAGTTTTTTGGCAGTCGGTTGTTCAGTTCTTTCCTGGTCGTTCTTTCCGGCCATCTCTTATCCTGTACCCGCCGCTTTCAATATGGCCACAATGCGATTGCCCAGCCCCCCCATGAGCGCCGCCAGAAAAGTGGACATGTAGGGAAGGGAAAACGCCAAAAACAGCAACCCCACCAGTATTTTTAGGGGGCCGGCAACAAAAAATATGTTCATCTGGGGAACGGCTCTTGCCGCCAGGCCAAAGGCCACGCTCATGAGCAGAAGCACCGCAATGAGGGGGGCGCCCAGTTTGATGGCGATGACAAACATTTCCGCGCCCAGCCCCACAAAGTGGTCCAGGGCCGCATTTCCGAATCTGAATCCGTAAGGCGGTACAATTTGGAAACTGGCGGCAAGGGATTTTACGAACAGATGGTGTGCATCAAGTGCCAGCAGAATCAGCATGGCCAGAAGGTTGTTGAACTGCCCGAGAAGCGGTGTCTGTTCGCTGGTGGCGGGGTCCATGATATCCGCCATGGCAAGACCCATCTGGTACCCTACCAGCTGCCCCGCCAGAACCACCCCCGCAAACAGCATTCTGACGGAAATACCGATCATCAGCCCCATGATCACTTCGCTCGCGGCACCGACGGCGAATGGAAGGAATCCCGGCTGATAAGCCACCGCCTCCAGGCCCAGAATCGGGACCAGGAGAAAACTCACGGCCACGGCCAGGCCCGCCTTGAACAGCACCGGAATGGACGGGCTGTCAAAAACAGGGGCCGTCAAAACAATGGCGCCGATTCGCAGAAAAATCAGGAAGAGGAGCTGAAGCTGGGGCATGGAATAAGAAAATGTAATCAAATCCATCCCCCTTTCTTCCGCTCAGAGCTTACCTGGCGTACAATGGAATATTTGAAAATACGTTCTGCGTAAAATCGACGATCATCTGAAGCATCCATGGAAAGAAAACCAGCAGCGCCAGCCCCACCGCCAGCATCTTGGGAATAAACACAAGCGTCATTTCATTAATTGACGTGGCCGCCTGAAACATGCTGACAATGAGTCCTACCACCAGACCCGACAGCAGCATGGGCGCGGCGATAATAATGGCGGTTTTAAGGGCTTCCATGAAAAAACCGGTGATAAAGTCAGGTGTCATCCGTATATCTCCTTTTATCCGAAACTTTTAACGACAGACCCCACGATCAAATACCAGCCATCCGCCAGAACAAACAGCATCAATTTGAAGGGAAGGGAAATCATGACCGGCGGCAGCATCATCATTCCCATGGAAAGCAAAACACTCGCCACAACCATGTCCACGATCAGGAACGGGACATAAAGGAGCATGCCGATCTGAAAAGCGGTCTTCAGTTCACTGATGACAAAAGAGGGAATGATCACCGTAATGGGAACGTCATCAATGTTACCGGGCCGTTTTAGTTTTGCTATGTTCACAAAAAGTGCCAGATCCTTTTCCCGTGTCTGTTTGATCATAAACTCTCTGATGGGTTTGGCGGCGGTTTCAAAGGCCTGTTCGCTGGTCATCTGCTCATCAAAATACGGTTTGAGTGCATCACTGTACACGGACTGCCAGACAGGCGTCATGATAAAGATGGTCAGAAAAAGGGAAAGGCCGATAATGATCTGATTGGGGGGGCTTTGCATGGTACCGAGCGCTTTTCGGAGCAAAGAGAGGACAATGACAATGCGTGTAAAAGATGTCAGCAGAATGAGGATTGCGGGTGCCAGGCTCAAAACCGTCATGAGCATAAAAATCTGCAAAACAACGGAAACCTTTCCAGAACTGCCCGCATCGTCCAGTCCAAGGCTGATCAAAGGTGCTGCCGCTACCGGAGGAGCCGCCGAGCACACTGTGCTCATAACAAGTATTCCAAAGACGATCAACAAAACAAGCAGACCAGACTTTTTCATGAAAGTAGGTTTTGCTGCCAAGTTCCAACGGGTGTCATTTTTCATGGGATTTTTTTCCGTACTTTGCCGAAAAGCTTCTTAAATGTTCCAGAAAGGATTCCGGGTGGAGACGGTTTTCAGGGAGTTCAAATTGGTCGAGCAATGTGATGTCNTCAATTTTGTCGAGCAGGCGAATGTGATCATGGGTCACCCCCAGAACCAGTATGGCGCCGGGCACTTCAACCATGGTAATGGATTTCTTGACGCCCACGTGGATTGAAGAGAGTATCCGAATCATTTCGCCCGAATACCGTGTTCCCCCTTTGCTGAAATAGCGCCTGGAAACATAAAGTGACGCGATCAGCAGCGCCACCAGAAAGCCGAGCGCTCCAAACAGTTTGACAGCAGTTGTCACAAGATCCGGCTGATAGCTCATTTCAGTTTCTCAATTCGCTTAATAGGGCTTACAATCTCCGTGATTCTGAGTGCGTAGTGGTCCTTGACCAC
>JGI11705J14877_10000509_pt1 | contig 24280 bp, 7 predicted proteins | sample Etolaghawater15m_FD_14877 | JGI IMG/M metagenome (IMG submission 14877)
CCATGTAGAGACCGTCCAGCCACATCTGATAGGGATAGATCTTCTTATGCCAGAAGCCGCCTTCTTCTGTGCGGGGCTGATGTTTGAGCTGAGTCATGAGGGTGTCAGCCGCTTTCAGATATCGGGGATCTCCGGTGATCCGGTGCAGGTGGATCAGTGCCCGGCCCGGTCCGATATTGTCCAGATTGAAATCCCTGTATTTGTAGCGGGCGATATTGCCCTCAGCATCCAGGTAATGATCTAAATTGGCGGTCATGAAGTCCAGATAGCGGGGATCCGCGCTTTCCCGGTACATCTCATACAGGGCGTTGAGCATAAGCCCCTGTTCGTAGAACCATTTGTAGTCCGCCCGGTCTTCCTTATAGGTGATAATGGCATCCGGATGCCGCTGCAGAAAGGATCCGGTGGCGCTGAGTGCCTGATCCATATAGTTGATAACCGGCCCATTTTCCGCCTGGCGTTTTCCTGAGCAGGACAGGAGAGATACAGAGATCGCAGTGCTGATCAGGAGTGTCGATAAAATAGGTTTGAGACGATTCACGACAGGTCCTTTCAGAGTTCCAGAGTCAATGAAAAACGGTTGACGGCGCTGAAGACATCCATGGCGGCAAAGGCGTAATCCAGCCGCAGGGCACGGCCGGCGAGATCTGTATTCAGACCGGCTCCGAGAGTCCAGGACTCCAGATCACGATTGAAGCGATAGCCGCCGCGGAGGAAAATCCACCGGTCCAGGCCCAGCTCCATGCCCAGGTCCAGGCGTTCGCTGAAATTGTTCGGATGCTGAAAATCAGCGGTGAGCAGGAGGCTTCTGCCGCTTCCGAGGGGCAGAAACTCTTCGGCATTCAGCGAGAGGCCCATCGTAAACAGCAGGGGCAGCTGCTCATAGATCAGTTCGCGTTTTGCGTTAGAGGAGAAATTTCGGATACTCATGGCGAAATGCAGCCAGTCCTCCAGATTGCTGTAGTGCACACCGGCATCGAAGACCGTTTTCATGAGGCTGTTGTCCACCAGGCCGTTACCCAGATCGCTGCGTCCGAGATTCTGTCCGCTGAGCCGTGCTGTGAGTCCGATGCTGAACTGAGTGGAGATAGAGCGGGCAAGACTCAGACCGATGGAGGAGGCGCCTACATTATCCATAGTGCCCAGGTCCACATAGCCCAGGGGATGCTCTTCGATCTCATCGGGGCTGATCAGACGCGTGTGCCGGATCTCACCGTAGTCCACGGAGAGAATGTGGAAACCCAGAGTTGATCCGGCGCCGAGACGTCTGGTCACGGCCATGGCCATGTAGTCGATATCCGCTATCCAGCGCGTGCTGTAGAAAGCCAGGGCATTGACGGCCTCTTCGCTCCGGATGGCGGCAGGATTATAGAAAATACTTTCAGCACCGCCGCGGGCAGCAACAAAGGCAGCCCCCATGGCCGCCGCTCTGGGGGACAGGGTGACCAGCTGGAAATTCATAGTACTCTGCCCCACCTTATCCAGATCCACCTGCGCCTGGAGAGTCACAGCGGCAGAGAGCAGGCAGAGAAGAAGGATAGATAATTTTTTCATGGTCCTCCCTCCTATCTCACTATGACCAGTTTCTGGTAGGCTGTCTGTCCGTCCGGCGTCTGGAAGACTGCGATATACACACCGCTCTGGACTGTCTGCTGATTCTTGCTGATCATATTCCAGTGTTCATAACCGCTGGACACGGGGCTGTCGTGGGCAATCGTGATGACATGGTCGCCGTTTTCGGTGTAGATACGGATATGCACTTTCGCCGGCAGGTTGAAGAACTGAATGCCGCGGTCATCGGTCCAGCCGTAATGCTGCAGCAGGGGATCACTGATATTGTAGGGGTTGGGCACAATGGCGATATTCAGCAGATCATCCTGGCTGAAATGGGGTGGATTGATCCAGAGCGTGTTGGGCTGAAGCTCCCGGGCGGAATAGAGGATCTTCCCACGGTCCGGCGGATAGGCACTTATATCACTGGATGCGATCTTCGCCTTTGCCTGCACATAGTAGTAGTACTGGGCACCCACCAGAACCTCATTGTCCACGTAGAGGTGGGTATCGGCAAGGGCTGTCTCATTGGTATCAAACACCTCTTCATAAAAGACAGTGTCAACGGCGGAAATACGCCGCATAATGCGGTAACCGGCAAAATGATCCATGGCTTCTGCGGCAGCATCGGACCATTTGATCTCAACCCCTGTGCCGAGGCCGGTGATCTCCACATAGTCCGGGGGCGGCGGGGAGGCGGGATTCGTGAATCCGGTGTCGAAATTCCATTTGGCGCGGGAGGCGCTTTTCATGACGCTGTCAACTCCTGTGGAAAGCCATCTGTCCTTTATCCTGTCGATCTCACGGGCGGAGGGCGGATAGGCGAAATTGGGCGGAAACCAGCCCGTATGGGGGTCCGGCAGACCCGGGGGATCATCCAGAGTGCCTGCGAGCCACTTCTCCCCCACTTCCTTTGCCTTCTGCACGGACAGACCGCTGAAACCGGAGGCGATGACAATGCGGATCTTCTCATCCGGGGGGAAGGTATAGGGCCCATAGGAGGACCACATCTTCGAATTATTGGCCTGGCGTGTGCCGGCGGGATGGGCGGAATAGTCGTAGGAGCCGGTTTCGTCGCTGTTCAGGCCATGGAAGGTACCGGGGTGGGTGTTGCCGGTCATGGGATAGTCCGCGCTGTAGGCGCCGCGGATGGCATAGAAATTCGAGGATCCGAATTCATCATTGGCCTCGTTAGTGGGAATCAGATTATCCTTGCCGATGTAGGTCACCTTCGGCTGCAGGGGATCATCGCTGTCGGCAGAGGGATCCGCATAGGGACTTGCGGAGGCATGGAGGGTGGAGTACCAGATGAATTTGGGATTCAGGAGCCGGCCGTCCTGGGCGGAGACCGGTGCACCCATATCATCGCCGGCCCTGTCCGGATCATCGGCGGAGTACTCATAGAAAACCCTGAGAGAATCCCCGACCCTGCCGCCGTAATAATGCTGCCAGGTGGTGGCGGGATTGAAATTCTCGGTGCCCGGGGAGGGATTGCTGCCGTAGCTGCGGAAGCTGTTATAGCCATTTGAGGCGACATTGATGTAAAAGTGCTTCAGAGTATCCCCGCTCACATTGTGAAATTCGGCATCCACCACCACATGATCGTTTGAAAGACTCTGGCTGAAGGCCATGATCCTGCGGTGGATCTGCACACCCAGAATATTCTCGGTGGTGACCTCCACGATCTGATCATAGGAGCGGCCGCTGAAAAGCGTGGGATCCACAGTCCCGAAATCCTCAAAAGAGAGGGGCTCGAAGTCCACGAGCTGTGTCGGAAAACCGCAGCGGATATGATTTGTCATCTGTTCGGTGACCTTGCCGACGGGCATGAATTCATTGACGGGACCATAGACGGCGATACGGTGGAGAGTATCGATGGGATCGGTCCAGTCGGCGGCGGTGAGAGTGAAGCCGGCACCGGCCCAGACATCGTATTCCTGGCCGCGGATACCCAGAATATCCCAGTCATTGGGAAAAAAGCCGGCGGAATAGAGAAAGGAGCCTTTGGCCCCGTTGGCAGTGACTCCCAGCCAGACCCGTCCTGTTTTCACAGTGGCTCGTTCCAGCTCCCAGGAAGTCTGGGCACTTAAAGGAAGAGCGGCGGTCAGCAGGAGGATAATGACGGGTATCATCGCGAGGCGGGGGATGTCTGAGGAGGATCTGCGGGACTGAATATCGGCAGCGCAGCTGTGAAGATCCGGTGATCCGGCAGGGCGGCGGTCAAATGCGGCAAGAGTCATTGAGCTCACTCCTTCAGAAAGAAAAATTGAAACCGATCCAGATATCCCTGGGCTCTTTATAGATCCAGAAATCCAGATTGGGGTCATTGATATAGGGTTTGTCATCGCTGCGCAGATCACCGGGGGCATCATTGCCGGGCAGATAGAGGCCGGGGTTCTGTTCACGCAGGGCATCATAGTCCTCGGACTCATAGAGCGGCAGTTTCAGGGAGGCGAAATAATTCCGGAAATCGCCCCATTCATCGAGGTCACCGCTTTCCCGGGTGAAGGCATAGCCGCGGTAGAGCTCCTGCACCTTGATATTCAGGACATTGCGGACATCCACATAGAAGCCTGCTTTCATGCCGAAGAGGCGGACATCCCGACTGAGTTTCAGATCCAGCATCCGGTAGTCCGGCCACTGCATATTATTGCTCACGTGGTCAATATCGAGGGGATTCCAGGTGAAATATCGGCCCATTTCCCATTCGTAGAAAAACGTGAGATTCCATCCGGCGGCGGGGCGGCTTTTCAGGAGTTCTGGGCCGAAGTCACGGGGAGTTTTGAAAGTGAGGCTCATATTGAACTCGGGACGCGGCAGAGTCCGGTCCTCCTGTCCCTCATAGAGGCCTTCGCGGTCATCGCCGGTGCTTTCCTCTGTGAGTTCCTCCCGGCCTACGAGGCCGTCTTTCTGCAGCATATAGTTGAAATTCATCCAGCCGCTGAGCCAGCGTCCGTCATTTTTCGAGACATTGAGTTCGAGACCCTGAATATCCTCATATTCATTATTGACCCACATATCATAGTCTAGCCCTGTGGATGAGAGGACATTGAGTTCGCCGTGCTGTCCGGTGACATCCTTGGAATAGGCGGCCACCTTCAGCAGATAGTCATTCAGGACATTGATCATGAAACCCAGTTCATAGGAGATCGTCCGGGGCGGTTCAAGGTTGGGATTGGAGAGGTCATAGAGGCCGTTCTTGGTATATCGGTAGCGGTAGAGATACATGGTGTAATAGGGTGGATTGGAGCGGAAGTGGCCGTAGTTGAAGTAGAATTTGGCATTTTCACTGACGGGGAAGGACACACCGATGCGGGGGCTGAGGGTGAGGTAATTCTTAATGGGCTGCATGAAGCCGGGATGGGCTGAATCATAGGCCAGCCAGTAGTCCCAGATATAGCTGCGACCGCTTTCCAGATAACTGAAAAGGACTGTATCCTCTTCGATGAACTGGGGCAGGAAGGCCTCATCGGCAAAGAGATCGCCGGTGGGCCATTTGCCGCCGCCGCCGTTGTAGAAGTCGAGGCGCAGGCCCAGATTTGCGATGATCTCATCAAAACTCATCTGATCCTGGATATAGAGACCCGTCTGGGTCGGTGTGCGATGGTAGTTGAATTCGTAGGCATTGTAGTAGTTTTCATTCCATTTCTGCCAGAGATGGTGCTTAATATCGATATAATTGTGTTCCAGGCCGCCCTTCAGGTAGTGGTGGAGGCCTTTCTGGCTGACGATATCGGCTTTCAGGCGGTAATGGCGGACATTGACGTCTGTGTAGAGATCGCCTTCTTTACGACGGTAGCGGCGGGGGATACCGGGCAGGGCGTCATAGGAGGGATATTCGTAGCCGTCCACTACGTTGACACCCTCCATTAATTTCCCGTAGGGCATTTCGGTGACGGGAAAGGGACCGAAGCGGGTGATGACAGTGGAGTCACGGTTGTCACCGACATCGGAGGCATCCTGAATATCCATGGCAGAGAGAGTGAGTTCCCAGTAGGTCCGGTCGGAGAGGATATGATTCAGGGTGAATCCGCCCATGAGAGTGCGCTGCTGCAGCGTGGGAAAGAAGGGCGGATCGTACCAGTACTCGGGGTTGGCAGCGATGTATTTGATGTTATTGACCGGCATGAAACCGCCTTCCCGGCCTGCATCGGGAAAATCGCCCCAGGCGGGACGGATGGGGCTGATGCCGTTCTGCTGCTTGTGGAGGGCGTTGAGGGTGAGAGTCAGACTGCGGGCGGGTTTGCTGCGAAGCGTGAGAAAGGTGGTGGCGGTACGTTCCGAAGGCAGGGTCACAGGCTGTATGTAGTAGTTTTCACGGGAGTTGTGACTGATATAGAAGGTGGCCTTTCCGCTGCCGAGAAATTTCAGGGGTCCTCCGAAGCCGGCATCCACATTCCAGTTGCTGTTCTCTTCCTTCATGTGGTGGGATTCGAAGAGGGCGCGCTGTTCATCGCTGACAGAGTAGCCCAGTTCGGCGAGACCCTCATAGTCTGGGATGGCCATGTGCATCCAGGCGCCGAGGAGATAATAGTCCAGCGGTGTGGCATGGAGGGAATCGGCTTTGCCGGCATTGTAGGCCATGGCGGCGAGATTCCAGCCCATGAAGGAGGGGTACTGCTGCCGGGTATAGGGATCATCGGCCCAGGCTGTCTCTGTGCCGACGAAGGCCACATCGGCATCGAGGAAGGGCCGGAGAGCCGCGTTGTCAAACTGGTAGAAGGAGTCGCCGAAACGTCCAAGCTGCGGCTGATTCCGTGTGACCGTCAGGGTGCCCTCGAATCTTTCGGAGTTGCCGCTTTTAGTGGTGACATTGATGAGTCCTGAGCGGAAATTTCCGTACTCGGCGTTGTAACCGCCGCTCTGGAGGGAGACCTGTTCGATGGCGGAGAGGGGCAGGGTGGATTCGGCGTTGCCGGTGGCGGGGTTGGCGTAGGCCATGCCGTTGACCATGAGGCCGGTCTGATCAGCGGAACCGCCGCGGATGGTGAGGTAGCCGTTGTCCTCACCCACACCCGGGAGTTTGGTGAGAAAGGCATTGATATCCCGGATTCCGGTGGCTTCCTGTATCTGCACATCCGAGACGACAAGCTGAGTATTGCTGACCTCCCGATCCATGACAGAGCGGTAGGCCACAACCTCCACCGCATCGCTCTGAAGCACAGCGGGACTGAGTCTGAAATTCACTTTTGCGACGCGGTCGGCGGATACCATGACCTCGGAAATGACCTGAGTCTCATAGCCCATCATCATGCATTTCACATCCCAGGTGCCGATGGGCACATTGATGATGATGAAGCGGCCGTCAGAATCGGAGGCGGCACCCAGATCGCTGTCCTGCACAATGATATTGGCACCGATGAGGGCTTCGCCGTTCTGATCGGTGACCGAGCCGGAGATTCGGCTTCGGGTCTGGGCGCTGAGGAGGACGGGGAGCAGCAGAGCGAGCGTCAGGAGGCGCAGTCTGTTTCCCCGGTGGATGTGATGGGTCTGGGCCATGGTCACTCCGGGTGCTTGAATCATTTAAGGAGTTGGATCTTATGCAGTCCGCGCCGGTCGTCCTGCGAGACTTCCAGCAGATAGAGACCGCTAGGGAGTTCCCGGCCGTCATCAGCGGCGGCGGTCCAGAGGATCTCCTGTCTGCCGCGGCGGCCGTCACGTCGGCCGAGGTCTGCCACAAGCTGACCGGTCAGGGAGAAAATGCGGACAGAGGCGGGGCCGTCCAGGGGAAGGTCGAAATAGAGAGTACTCTGTCCGTTGAAGGGATTCGGGTAGCTGCCGACGGGAATGTGGCGCTCGGGCAGGGTGGCGAGATCATCGATGGACACGACATTCCAGTAGGGGACGAGGCTGTGGAGGTAGAGTTCCAGCATGGTATATCCGCTGGGGTGGAGATCATTGCGGTCCTCGATATTATCGGGGTCGAGCCCTCTTGCCAGTTCCCAGTCATCGGGCATGCCGTCGCGGTCGCGGTCAGGCGCCGGTGTCGTACTTTTCAGTTCAGGCCAGCCACCGACCTCATGGACGGAGTCGATAATGCCCCGGACGGGACCGGGGTCCAGATTCTGTCTGATCTCATACCAGCGGCCTTCGAAGGTGGCGGAACCCTCCCGGGTTTCCCGGATGATACGGGCATCGACAGTATCGCGGCGGGGCACTGAGGCTCCTGCATGTTCCATGACACGCTCGAAGGCGAGGGCTGCCGGATCTGTCTGAACAGGCAGATAGGGAAAGGGTTCATCCACTTTGATGACATTGGGGTTGGCACTGCTGCCCTGCACCCCGCCCTGCCAGTTGTCGGCAGTGACCGTGGCATTGCCGTGCATGACGTTGTCGGCGATAAACCAGCGGCCGTTGCTATTGGAGGGCTCCACGATCCGGGAGGAGACAGAACTTTTGGTCGCGGGACCGGGTTTGAAATAATTGGCCACCATGTTGATGCGGCCGTCCTCGCCGCCGTAAGCGCTATTAAAACCCCAGTTATAGATCACGTTGTTACGAAAATCGGTATTGATGCAGGTGGAGGTCTCACCGCCGGCGAAGCGGGGATTGCGGCTCGTGTGATGGGCGAGAAGATTGTGATGAAAGCTGGTATTGGATCCGCCCCAGATGCCGCCGTAGCCATGGGCGCCTTTTTCGTGGTTGCTCATATAGAGACTTTCGGAGATAATGCACCACTGCACCGTCATGCTGTCATTGCCGTAGAAACTCATAGCCTCATCGATGCTCCAGGACGCACTGCAGTGATCCAGGATGACATTTTTCAGGTAGCGTCCTCCGACCGCATCGTCCTGTACCCCGCTCTGATCCCCGAGGCGGAACCGCAGAAAGCGCACGATAACATTGGGTGCTTTGATCTCCATCCAGTGGTCCGCGAGAGTAATCCCGTCACCGGGAGCAGTCTGACCGGCAATGGTAATATCCGGATAGCGGATATCCAGGTCCTTAGTGAGCCGGATCGTACCGGAGACCTCGAAGACCACCGTCCGGGGACCGTAGCTTTCCACAGCCTCCCTGAGGGAACCGGGACCGCCGTCCTCGAGAGTGGTCACGATATAGATATCCCCGCCCCGTCCTCCGCGGGTGTACATGCCGCCGCCCTCAGCGCCCGGGAAGGCGGGAACGGCAGCAGACACCTGTTCAGACAAGAAGAGAGATGCGACTAAAAAGAGAGACATAACAAAAGCTCTCGACGGGCATATCGGCAGAGTGCGCAGCGCGCGGAAGAATATTTTCAATGCGGCCTCACTTCAACAGGATCATTTTACGGCTCTCGTGATGCAGGCCCTGCTGCAGTGAATACACATAGAGACCTGCGGCATGCCGGCTCATATCCACTGAGATCCTGTGATCACCGGCATCCATGGGGGCATTGAGAATCGTCTGCAGAAGCCGTCCCTGCAGATCATAGATATTCATCCTGACATCCCCGGCCCGGCTGAGGCTGAAGGCGATCTCCGTAGCGGGATTGAAGGGATTGGGATAATTCTGGGCCAGCCGGATGCTCTCCGGATGGGATTTCAGACCTTCGATACCCACCGCTGTAGCGGCCCAGCGGGGATCACCGATCGGTCCGCCGTGGCTGGCGAAAGTCTGAAGGGGCGAATCAGTCGGCAGGGTAAAGTCCCCGTTCTCAGGATCGGCGAACTGAGGATCCATCTCCACGGTATCGATGACCGTATGCAGCCTGAAATTGATCGCACCGACATCCCACCAGGCGATGCTGCGGATCGTGGCACCGGCATCTTCCGGGGTGTCCTTGATATTGATGGTGGTTCGATCCTTGCTCAACTGATTGACAAAAATACTATTGCTCACGACCCAGGGATCATTGAGGGGGCCTTTTTCGCCCTGAATGGTCTCGCGCATATCCGCAGTGGAGCCGGTCTTATACCAGGTGGTCTGATCGATAAAGACCCAGGGCGTGTAATCGGGGCTCCAGAGCTGTGTCTCACCCGGTCCCGCAATGCGCAGACCGTAGGGTCCGACCGTATTCATGGTGCTGCGGGTGAGGCTGACATAATTGCAGCCGGCATACTTATAGTAAACCACCGTCCCGGTGCGTTCGAAAATGCTGTTATTGATGATGGTTGAGTCCACTACAGCGGTGATATCCGGGGCAAAACCCGCCAGGGCGCTGTTTCCGGCGGCGATGACAAAGGAACTCAGATCATGGACAAAGCAGTCCTCAATGTGAATCTTACTGATATAGGCATCCGCCAGAGCGTCACTGGGACCGGCATAGACATTGGCGAAATACACCGCATTTGCTTCGCCGTTGAGGCTGCCGTCAAACTCAATGCCCTGCACAGTGAGGCTGGCATTGTTCCCAATCTCGAAGAAAGTCACATTGCTCTCCTCGGACGTGGCGGTATTAAAGGTCACGATGGCCCTGTCCGTCCCGAAGGCCTCGGTTCGGATCGTCAGTTCCATATCCACGAGTGTCGCCAGTTCTGCCTCCAGCGACTCGGTGTACACACCGCCGCTTGCCAGTTCCAGAACATCCCCTGTAGCGGCAGCGGAGATGGCAGCGCTGAGAGTACCGTCACCGGGGGCCACAAAGGTCTGGGCCGTCATCATTCCGGCCGATATGAGCAGGGCAGTCAACACGTTAAACAGTCTTTTCATTTCTCTCTCCTTTACAGAATTCGACAGGGTCGCTTTCCTGATTATGTTCTTTACGGTAAAGTTACCGGTTTAGCCGACATGCCGCAATCCGCGTTCGTCCAAAAGGGGTTCAATATCGTCCGAAGCCTTTGAAAAAGGGAATCTCCGGCGGAGGCTTGAGATCAGAGTCCGGGCCTGTCAGGACGCTTGATCACGTCTGCGGCATCGCTGTTCTTACGAAAATCACTGGGGCTGAGCCCATATTCTTTCTGGAAACTGGTGCTGAAATACTTGGGATATTTAAATCCGACGGCATAGGCGATATCCGCAACACTTTTCGAAGTGCTTTGCAGGAGCTGTGAGGCTTTTTCGAGACGGTAGCGGCGTATCAGGTCACTGGGTGTATACCCGGTGAGGGCCTTGAGTTTGGCAAAGAGATTGGAGCGGCCCAGGCCGCAGCGCCGGGCCAGTTCCGCCACATCCATATCGGGATCGCTGATATTTTCCAGGACGATCTGCCTGATCCTTCCGAGAAGTTCGCTGTCCACATCCTGCGTTTCCCTCTCCTCAGCGTCGAGCATGAATTCCCGCCGGAATTTTTCCTGCAGTTCCTCCCGGACCCGGAGCAGGTTCTGAATACGGATCTTCAGGTATTTCATATTGAAGGGCTTGTCAATATAGTCATCGGCACCGCTCTCAACTCCCTCTATTCGGTGTTCGAGGGCAGAACGGGAGGTGAGCAGGACCACAGGGATATGGGAGGTGCGCAGGTCCTTTTTCAGAATGCTGCAGAGTTCGACCCCGTCCATCTCCGGCATCATGACATCGGAAAGGAGGAGATCGGGCTGCAGATTCCGGCACATATTCAGGGCTTGCAGACCGTCCACCGCCAGGGCGATGCGAAAATCCGTACTGAGTTCAGCGGCCAGAAATTCCCGAAGTTCGCTGTTGTCTTCTGCGATCAGGACCAGAGGGGCATCGCCGGGCTGTTCTGAAGCCTGGGCGGCGGCCTCGATACGGTGCAGGGACTGTTGTCTGGCGGCTGCGCCTGAAGGGATCTCTGCACTGTCCCCATTCCAGCGTTCCGAATCGCTGTAGTCCCCGTCGCCGAGGGGAAGAAAGATGTCGAAACGACTGCCCCTTCCCTTTTGGGACTCAAGCTGAATCGTGCCGTGATGGCGTTCCACGAGACGCTTGACCAGGCTGAGCCCGATGCCTGTACTGAAATTTTTGACCCGGCCCCGGTCACTTTGGAAGAAGCGTTCGAAAATATGCTGCTGATCCGATTCTGAAAAGCCCGGTCCGTCGTCGATGACGGAAACGCAGAGTCTGTCGGCAGTTGAGCCTGTCTTAGCGTCTTTCCATGCCCGTATTTCATGCTGCAGAGTGATACGGCTGCCTTCGGGGCAGTATTTGAAGGCATTGTCAATGAGGTTGATGAGGATCTCTTCCAGCTTTTCCCTGTCCACGGGAACATGCAGGGTCTTTCCGGCTGAGCTGAAGCTGCAGTGCATGCCCAGTCGTTCGGCCCGTTCGCTGAAGAGGAGGAAGATATCTTCCAGGAAAGTGCTGATTTCCGTTGGCCGGACCTGCAGATCGAGCTGCCCCTGTTCGGCCCGGCGGAAGTCCATGAGCTGTCTTACAAGCCGCAGCAGATAATGCACATTTTTCGACATGATACCAAGATGACGGTCGGTGGCGGCGTCGGATGAAAGGCTGGATCTGAGTTCATCCAGGGGGCCCTGAATCAGGGTGAGGGGTGTTTTGAACTCGTGGGCCACATCGGTAAAATACTGCAGCTTCATCTGGTTCAGTTCTTCCACCCTCTCCTTTTCCAGGCGTTCGAGACGCAGGGCGTGGCGGGCGCGGACCAGCCCGACGATATAGACATTGATGCCCCAGATCAGCAGAATGACCAGAGCGGTGTAGAGCAGGAAGGCATACCACTGCAGATACCAGGGGGTCAGAATCCGGAATGTCAGAGTGTCGCTGCTCTCTCTCCAGATTCCGCCGGCATCGGTGGCTTTCAGACGGAAGCTGTAGGTACCGGGGTCAAGATTGGTGAAGTTCATGAAATGGCGGGAACCGATATAGAACCAGTCGGAATTGAAACCCTGCAGCCAGACGGCATACTGACTTTTGTCGGGACGCTGAAAATTCATGGCAGAGAACTCGAAAGCGATCTGACGGGTGGATGCGGGCAGGCTCAGGATCTGTCCTTTATCCATGGACCGGAGGGCCCGGGGACCCAGGGGCTCATCGTCGATGAAGAGCTGTGTGACAAGGGGTTGAGCCGACCGGGCGCTGAGATCGGACGGATGTCCCCCGGAGGGAAAATAGCTGATACCGTTATTGCCGCCGAAATAGAGCATGGAATCGGAGGCGAAGGCGCAGCGGGACCAGAACTGATTGCCCTGCAGACCGTCCTGAATGTCGAAATTGAGAAAGACATTGTCCTTTTCGCGGAAGCGGCTGAGGCCGTTGGTGCTGGAGATCCACAGTTCAGCGGCGCTGTCTTCCAGAAGGGCTGTGATGACATTGCCGGGCAGTCCGCTGTCGCGGTTAAAGACGGTGAAGCGTCCGGAGGCCGGATCGAAACGGTTCAGTCCTCCGCGGGTCCCGATCCATACCCGGTCACGGCTGTCCACGTAAATATCCTGAATAAAATTGGAGGACAGGGCTCCGGGCTGATCAGCGGACGCGGTATAATGAACCTGTTCTGAATGTACAAGATCCAGGACAGAAAATCCGGAACGGAGGAAGCCGACATAGAGACTGTTCCCGTCGGAGGAGAGGGCGATGTCGGTGACGGTCTGCTCCGACAGATCGGGACGCGCCGGCAGATCGAGGGGGGTGAAGACGGCTGTTTCAGGGTCGAAGACCTGCACACCGTAGTTGGTGGCGAGATAGAGAAGTCTGCCCCTCTGCAGAACGGTATTGATAAAATTGGTGGAGATGCCGGGTGTGGCGGGATTTACGAAGGAGCGGAAGCCGGTTTCCTCCCTGAAGGCACAGAGGCCTTCCTTGGTCCCGACCCAGACCGTCCCGTCCGGAGCGTCAAAAAAGGCGGAGACCTGATCACTGAGGAGAGAACTGGGGTCCGCCGGGCTATGGCGCAGGCGCTGCATCGGCCGGCCGGCCGGACTGAGAACCGATATGCCGCCGCCCTCGGTGCCCAGCCACAGAGAACCGTCCTTCCGGGCCAGGATACTCAGGATCGTNCGGCTGCCCAGCCCCTGGGGGTTCTCCGGGTGATTGCTCAGAGTGCGGAAGAATTTTTCTGAAACACCCACATAGTCCAGACCGCTGCCGTCCAGACCCAGCCAGATCACACCGTGCCTGTCCTGGTGAACGGTGCGCACGGAATTGCTGCTGAGGCTGCTCTCATTGGCGCCTTCGTGCCTGAGGTTGACAAAATTTCCGCTCTCCGGCAGGAAAATGCTGACACCGCCGTGAATGCTGGCAATCCAGATACGTCCCTCCCTGTCCTGAAAGATGTCCTTGATCTCATTGCTCTGAATACTGCGTGCCGCATCAGTCCCGCGGAGCAGTCGACTGACAAGACCGGCTGAGCGGTCGTAGATGAAGACCCCGCTGTAGCGGCTGCCCACCCAGAAGCGGCCGTCTTCTGCTTCCAGCAGCGAGGTCACACGGATGTCCCGGTCCCCGGTCAGGAGTTCTGAAAGTCCGCTGCCGTCCAGATTCGAAAGATAGGCATTTTCAGCTGTCCCGATGAGCAGACGCCCGTCCCGCGTCTCCAGAAGAGAGGTGACATTCTCCTGAAAATTCACCAGCACCCCGCTGTCCGTGAGCCGGCGGAAGGGGATGAAGAGTTCCCGCTCCCGGTCGAACTGCATCAGTCCGGCCCGGGTCCCGACCCAGAGCTGCTTCCGGCTGTCCAGCAGCAGGGCTCTGACAAAATTATCGTTGATACTGCCCGGATTCCCCGGATCATTTCTCCAGGTGAGGAAACGTTCCTCATCCGGCAGAAAACAATTCAGACCCCCGCCCTCGGTGCCGATCCAGAGCCTGTCCCGGTCATCCAGGCTCAGAACCCTTATCCAGCCCGAAGAGATACTTCCGCTGTCCGACGGATCGTGGTGAAAAGATTTGACCGAATAGGCATCATAACGGTTGAGCCCGTCCTGTGTCCCGATCCAGATGAATCCGCGGCTGTCCTGCAGCACGGCATCCACCCGCCCGTCACTGAGCCCGTCCCGTATGCTGAGATGGCGAAAACGCACATTGTTCATATCCCCGAGATTCTGCCCCGGCAGACTCGCCGCATAGAGGAGGCATGCAAACAAACAGCGTCCGCTGAATAAAGCCCTGCCGAGAGAGCGCAGCGCAGCTGCAAACGGCCATGTATAAGGAATTTTCACTGAGGAATTTATGACATCTGCGCCCCATTGTAAAGGGCAGCCCCTGCTGAGAGGGGATTGAGTCCGGGGCGCTTTATTTCAGAAGCATCATTTTCTGGACGGTCCGGGTCTGAAGGGTCTCTCCTTCTGCGCTGATCAGGAGGAAATACACTCCGGATGCCACACTGCGCCCGTATCGATTGAGCCCGTCCCAGAGGATGCTGTGATAACCTGCCGCCTCTTCGCCGTTCCGCAGCTCCCGCACAAGGGCTCCCCGGACATCGTAAATGCCTGCCCGCAGGAGGCTTTTTTCCGGCAGCTGATAGCGCACGGTGGTCCGGCTGTTAAAGGGGTTGGGAAAGTTGCTGTACACCTGAAAATTCTCTGGCAGCAGGGTCTGGGTGTCAAATTCAAAGAGACCCCGGCCTGTTTCCAGGATACGGCCCTCGGGGGAAATAGCGCTGTAGCTGTAATCCACGGCNANGACTCCCGTGCCCCTGATCTCGAAAAGGAGACGAGCCCAGTTCTGCTCCGCTGCGGCATCCCTGAAGCGGATGATCTCCAGCATCGAAGAGCCGCTGTCAGGTTTTTCAAAAAGCCAGGCATCTTCGCCGCTGACAATATTCACTGCATCCCAGTTCATACCGGCCAGCCCGGCGCTTTTGCTCAGGCCCGCCGTTTTGCTCAGATCCGGCCGGTCCTCCGCCGTCGGCACAGTGCCCTGAAGGTAGCGCGCAGAAGTCCCGTGAATCCCGATCTGAAGCTGAAGGGCCTGAACGGTCTCCCCGGCATCGCAGAGAACCTGCACCGGCAGCCGATCCCGGTATTCATTGGACCAGGGATCCTGATCCACTTCAGCCTGCAGGCGGATCATCTGAGATCTCTCACCCGTCCTCCGGGTTTTCACAGTCCCGGCACTCCCATCAGCAGCCCCGGCCTGCATTGCTGAGGAACCCGCTGCGGAATGAGCCGGCGCGTCCTTGCTCAGGTCCAGACCTGCCGCCGGAAGCTGACTGCTGTAATCCCACATTCTTACCAGAGTCACAAAATCCTCGAAATCCAGCCTCCCGTCGGGAACAAAGCTCAGAAGCGGAAGGTCCCCGGACGCCGGACCGATCTCATAGCGCAGCACCTGTTCAGACGGCCGCCAGGCATTCTCGAAGATCACAATATCCCGGGCGTCCACCCTGTCATCAAAGGTATAGTCCCCCAGCAGCGGAATGTTCAGAGCCCATGTCAGATCATCGCTGCCGTCCGTCACAGGATCCCCGTCAGCATTTCCGTCCAGAGTCTTGCCTTTCAGATCCCTGATGCCGCTGTTCAGATGCAGCCTCAGACTGTCTGACGAAGCATAGGGGACGCTGGAACGGATCCTCAGCGTCGTGTCGGCCGCACTGAAATCCCAGGAAAGCGCCGGATGCCCGCTCCCGCCCTGCGTCAGTGACAGCCCCGCGCGGATGCTCGTCGTGTCGAGCAGCCGATCAAAACGGATACCGATCTCATCCTGCCACAGCAGGCTGTCCCTGGGAAAATAGTCCAGCACCACCGGACCGCTCTCGTTGTCAATGTGCAGAAAATCCGAGATGAAAGCCTCCCCTGCATCATTGTCCCTGGGGATGATCCTGAGCTGAACCTGCTCCACATCCTCGTCCGCGAGATCCGTCATTGTATCCCAATGAATACTGAAACTGATATTTTCCGACCCGCTTACATCGGCGACAGCGATATCCCCGGCTGTCCATTCCGCATTCAGCTCACTGCGATATGCCAGATCAAACTGCAGCACATCTCCCTCAGCATCCACAGCTGAAGCACTCAATGTTATCCGGTCAGAATACTCCTCCTCGCCGATCTCAACAGCCGTGATCACAGGAATATCGTTATTATCGAGGTGAAAACTTCCTGTAAGTGTTTCGAAATCTTCATAATACGTCAGACGGAACCTTACATCATCCATATCTTCTCCGTCCAGATCCGTCCTGCTCTTCCAGGTCAGCGTATCACGATAACTCATCTGTCCTGAATAGGGTCCATATATCCCGGCAAGACTGGCACTGCTCCAATTGGCTCCACCGTTCGTGGAATATTCTGCTGAGATCTCGACGGTACTCAAACTGTCGTCTTCGATCAGCACCGGAAATGCAATGTCACCGCTCTGCTCCGTGCTGAGATCCTTGTTAATACTCAGCTCAGCAATATTATTATCCAGCAGGATCAACCATGTATCCGTGCCTCCTGCATCATTGTCAGAAACACTCACCTCGATCGTGACCTTATCTGCGATCTCACCGAAATCATCCGCATCGATCCAGTTCAATGTGTATGAATAATACTGCGGAGTGAAAGTGTTACGCATATTATTTAATGTCAATGAAGGCAATTCAATACCGCTGTAAAGGCCTTTGGCAGAAACACTTACCGTCAGATCATCACCTTCCGGGTCGCTGAGCTGAATAATGATCCCTGTCACCGAACTCCGGTAACCCATATAAAAGCCGCCGATAGCCACATCGGGCACCTCATTGTTGTCCACATGAAACGCGCTGCTCCGCCCCGGCACACCGCGATGTGCATCCATCGGCACAATGCGGAAGAGGCAATTCTCGTTATCAACACCCTGAATATCCTCCGCCGAAGCCCAGGCCACGGTCCCGCTGTAGCTGCCGACCTTGTAACCCGTCGTCTGTCCCAGCAGCGTCGCCGGCTGCCAGCTCTGCCCGCCGTTCAGTGAGTATTCACCGCTGACCGAAAGTTCATCGCCCTCATCGTCCGCCAGTGTGAAGGAAAAACTGATATTGCCGCTGTACTCCCGGGCATCCAGACCACTCAGCGCAGCAGTCGGCAGTCCCAGATTGTCAAGGAACAGTCGTTCCGGCAGCGCGGTCCCGGGATCCAGGTCCGAAGGCAGCACTCGGATATCCACACTGTCAGACAGCTCCGGCAGGTCGGCCGCAGACTGCCAGGTCAGTGAGCCGCTGTAGTCCGCAGGGCCGTACTTTTCCTGCAGCCCCGCCGCGGAAGCGAGCTTCCAGGTGGCCGAGGCGGGATCATAATATTCGAGCCGAATCCCCAGGCTGTCGCTCTCTGCATCGCTCAGTGTAAAGTCAACCGCTACGTCCCCTGTCTGCTCCCCGGAAATCTCAGCCAGCACGGCATGAGGCAGAGCATTGTTGTCCAGATGAACCAGGGTCACGGTGTCCGCCGGACCCGCATCCATATCCGCCGCCCAGAGTGCCAGACGCAGATCCTGTATATCCAGTCCATTCAGCTCACGACGGCTGTCCCAGGCCAGAATATACTGTCCCCCCTGCCCCTCCACCGGAAACAGGGTATCCGCCGCAGACCAGAACAGATCATCCGGACTGTAGCTCAGATAGAAATTCAGACTGTCGCCCTCTTCATCCTCCACGGTCACCATGATGCCCACTTCGCCCCTCACTTCAGATAAAATGTCCTGAGAACTGAGGACCGGCACCTCATTGAGGTCCACGTGCAGCGGCAGTGTATCCGCTCCTGCGATCTCCAGCCAGGGATCCGATACAGCGAGAACAATCTGTGTCTCCAGATCCCGGCCGTTCAGATCACGGCTGATATCCCAGTACAGCGTATCCGCGTAAGCGCTCGTGTCCAGACCGGTCAGATCCCCGAGGAGGCTCATAGGCCGCCAAGCCTCAAGGTCCAGATAATAAGCGCTCACACTGAGACGATCCTCACTGGGATCCGAAAGCTGATATACGATTCCCACAGACGAAGTATATTCCTCCCTCAGTTCAGCAAGGGCAGCCTCAACACTCTGCGCATGCAGATTATCCACATTGAAAGCCGTACTGATCACCGCAGGCCCGTAATTGCGGGCATCCCCGTCCTTAGGCAGCAGACGGAATGTCACCCCGTCCAGATCCAGATCAGGCAGGTCAGCCGCAGAATGCCATATCAGACTCAAAGGAGCAGCGCCTCCACTCATCAGACTGTCAGCCAGGCCCGAGGTCGCAGCCTCAAGCCAGTCACTGCTGTCCGGAAGCTGATAAAAGGCCTGCAGCATCACCCGGTCACCCTCCGCATCGGAAATATTCACCAGGATCTCCGTATCCCCGGAAATCTCTGCCGGAAGCGCCTCGGCAAAGGCCACCACCGGATTTTCATTGCCGTCGTCAGGATAAAACCGAACCTCTATCCGGGCTGCCGTGTTTCCCAGCAGATCCTGAATCCCGCTGCAGACAAGAATAAGTTCGGTGTTCTGATCACTGATCACTTTGTCCAGCTTCAGAACAAATTCAGTCGAATCATGCAGCGGCGTCACCATCACAATCTGATACCCGGCATTCAGCGACCAGTTCGACAGGAGCTGAGCACTGCCGGTCTCTGGTTTCTCCGAAAATGTCACAAAGAGACTGTCGCTGTTCACAAGGACATGGCTGTAGATCAGATCCGGAGCTGTCCCGTCCGCCCTGCCCGAGCTGTACACCAGCTCGCTTTCATAACCGAGAATATGCGTCGCCCGAAGGGCAAAGAGATAATCACCATCAGAATAATTCACAATCACACTGTCCTGCAGCGGATCAGCGATGCTGGAGACCACCGAATTCGTATCAACTGTCCCGCTGCCGTCATCGCTGTAAACCTTATAACCCGTACCGTAATCCTGGGCCTCCCAGCGCAGCAGGATATCCCCGCCGGGCAGAGATTCTGCAGTAAAATTCTCCACATCCTTCACCGGTCCTGCGAGAGGACTTTCGAAGGCCCCGATGTCCGGCATGGAGCCGACAGGATCCGGACGCAGTCTGCCCAGAAGATCATAGGCCGGTGCGTTATATATCGTGTCATTGACCGCCAGGGACGACAGGCCATGTCCGATGAGCGGCGCCTGCGGCTGCACCTCTTCAGCTAGCAGCAGTTCAGAAAGTTCTCCCTCGAAATGTAGGGTCTCCTCATTGTATTCAATGGCAGAATCCGTCTGAATATTAACCTGGTTTGTATCCAGAAGACTGTTGTAAACGAAGATCTGAGACGCCCCCACACCCGTATTAATATCATCACCCTCATTGTTGTACAGCATACTGTTGATCATGTAAACATCCGAATAGCGTACATAAAGACCCCCGCTGCTGTTGTACAGTTCACTGGAGGAATTATTAATGATCGTCGTGTTCAGCAGGACAAGTTCACAGAAATAATAAACATTGAAGCCGTCAACGTAGCTTCCTGAATTTCCATGAATGTAGCTGTTTTTAAATTCGGCATAGGCGTTCTGATACATGTTAACTGCACCGGCATCGGTACCGTTATTATCAAAGATCTGCAGATCATCGGCGATAAATTCTGAACTCCTTAAATAAATAGCGCCGGCGCCGGAACTTGCACTGTTATCAAAAATACGGCAGTGTCTGATCTTCGACTCCGAGAGGTAAAAACTGATTCCCGCTGCCGTGCCGCTGCCTGTATTTTCCACAATATCCAGGTATTCCAATAGGACGTCCGCATCGTTAACCTCGATACCCCCGCCCTTTCCGGATGCTGCCAGGCCGTTTTGAATCGTCATAGCGGAAATAACAGTAGAATCGCTTCCTGCGCCGCGGATATCCAGGACAGCAGCAGCAGCTCCACCGTCAATGATTGTCGTACGAATATGTGTTGTATCCGAGTCAATCAGAAACAGGCTGCTGAGTAGGACTCTCTTATTGCTGATCGTAAGATTTTCAGTGTATGTCCCCGGATGCACAAGCACCGTATCCCCGCGCGACGCCCGGTCAATGGCATACTGAATAGTCTTGATCGGCCTGTCCTCCGCCCCCCGGGACAGATCATCCACACCGGCCGTATCCACATGCCAGAGACTGGAAGTGTAGAGGAAGAAATTCCCGTGCTGCCCCAGGTCGTTGAGACTGAGACTGCTACTTGTATTTTCGAATACATACCATTCTGAGTCATCCGCATCTGTGCCGGCAGAAGCAGTCCAGTCCAGCTGCCCCTTCCCTACAGTGTTTTTCCGGATCAGGCTGTGCATGATAGTTGCGTTGTCTACCCCTGCCACTGCCCAGCCGGTGCTGGAATTCAAATAGGTTGTGGATTTATTCCCGATCACATCCAGCAATGTGGTATCCCCGTTGAGAATGCGCAGCAGTCCGATGGCATCATTTCCGCTGAAATCCATGACGGTCGGTGACACATAGAGGCTGTCGCAGAGATTTTTCATGTCCTGTGATAAGGCAGAGGAATGACCCAGAACATAAGTGTCACCAGCCGGCAGTATTGTATTATCGGCAATTTTGTAATAAAACTCCCAGTCACCGAATCCGCATCCATTGCTGCAGACGCCGAACTGATAGGAAGACAGATCCACGGGATCAGACGCCCCATTGTAAATTTCAAGCGCATTATTAAAAAGGTAGCCTTCCACATACTGGGAAATAATCAGCGAATCCGGCGCATAGATGACTTTGTATGCCAACTTGCTCAATGCCGATGTCCTGCCGTCCGAGGAGAAGGCCTCGAGTGCAAATTCATAATCCCCGAAGTCCAGGACCTTGTCAAAGCTCAATTTTGTCGAATCCAGTGACACCAGCGCATTTACAGAGTCCAGGGTCCCGCTGCCGCTGTCCCAATAGAGCGTGTAACCGGAAGCCATAGGATGCGCATCCCAAGTCAGGCGAAGGGTCTTTTCAGCAATCTCCTCACCACGAAAATTCTGCACTGCCATCAATCCTGCCGCTTCCGTCAGAAAGGGTTCGAAAATCACTTTCCCTTTTGTGAAATCTCCGTCATAAAAATCATTAATTGCCGCTGCAATGTCATCCCGAACCGTTGTTCCCCAATAATTATTCGTCGCATCGAATCCGTAGGAGCTGGATAAATGAAGATTGACCCCAAACCCTCCATTGCCGTAAATATTATTAAAATACACTTCCGGTACGGCATCCGCTTCCGTCTGAATCCCGTCATCCCCGTTATTGATGATGGCATTATAACGGATAATGGGATCCGCCCCGTTATTATGCTGAATACCATCTTCTGAATTATCGCTTACAATATTATTCTCAAAAACTGTCCTGGCATTGGAATCAAACAAAACCCCATTTAAATTATTATGGATAGTATTGCCGGAGATCGTAAAATCTCCACTGCATTTTATGGCATAATTTGTATGATTAGAAAATTCATTATTCACGACAGAATTATAATCCGAGGTCAGCACAAGGCCATNTTTATTATGGTGAAAATATGAATTTTCAATCCGTACAGGATGGGTATCATTACCATCCATCAGACCGTTGTTGTTTGTATAAGCAATTTCACTGTTAAAAAAATCAAGGTCAGCAAAATCCGCCAGGAGAGCATCCTGGGCATTAAAAATTTTACAGTGGGAAAATGTATTTTTCCCTTCGGTGCTATACAGCTGCAACCCCGTCCATTGCCCTCTGCCTGTTCCGCCGCCCTCTGCCTGCCAGACCACCGGATGCTCTTCGCTGCCTGCGACGACGATATTGCCATTCACCTGAAATTTCAAGTTCTCAGCCACTTCGATCGTGACTCCCTCTGAAATGGTCAATGTAATATTATCATCGACAATAGCTGCTCCATTCACATAATAGGGAGAGTGAGCGCTGTCCCAGTGAGTGTTCTGCCAGATCACACCGCTGACAAAGGTGACAACCGAGGCAGATAATGGAATTTTCAGAACTGCTTCATTCGGATCATTCGTCCTTATGCGCAGGGTATCTGGAAAAGAACCGGTCACATTACTGTTGAATGATAAACTTATTATCAGACTGTCTTTTGCAGCCACAGTGGCTGAATTGACTGAAACAGAATAAGGACTGCCCTCTGAAAGGCTCAGTGAGGAGAGATTCAGAGCCGTTTGCGCCGAAATATTATGTATGACCAGGCTGGTATCGATCTGCGTATTTGCAGCAAGTCTGCCGAAATCATAGGCATGGTGATCAGCCAGCATGGCAGCACCGACCGGCCGATTGAGAAGATACCCCGTCCGATTCGGAAGACTTCCGCTGTAGATCAGATCAGAACTTCCGTCCAGATTCAGATCAGCCGCATGCAGAAAGACCGGATTTTGCCCCACCAAAACAGGTGTCTGCGCCGTAAAACTCCCATCCCCATTGCCCAGCAGAATGGAAACATTGTCATCCCCTACATTTCCGACAGCCAGATCCGGCTTTCCGTCGGAATTCAGATCACTGACCACAATATCCCGTGGTAGAGATCCGCCGATGATCGTCACTTTCGCTTCAAAACGTCCGTCACCCTTGTTTTTCATCGTATAGATGGAATTTCCGGAACCGTCAGCACCGATTAAATCAATATATCCGTCTGCATCAATGTCTGCACAGGCTTTCAGCGTAATAGGATCGTACGTTGCATGATGCGTATACTGTCGATTCCCCTCATTCAGATACACATTCAACTCGCTCCAACTCCCGTTGGAACCTTCGTACAAAAGATCATTCATGCCGTCATTATTAATATCCGCCACATGAAGAGCATAGGGATCAAAACTGAGATTAATGGCCTGTACATCATTGAAATCACCGAACCCGTCATTGTACAGCACGAGGAGCCGATAATCCTCATTTGACACAATATCCACACATCCGTCGCCATTCATGTCTGCAGCAATAACAAAATCAAAATTGTCATAAAAAAAATTGTATCCGACACCGTCCAAAAAGCTGCCGCCGTCATTTTCACGAACATAGATATTATATTTTTCAGAATTAATGACATCCAGATCCCCGTCATTGTCGATGTCCGCAAAACAGATATCCGTTGCAGAAAAGCCCACCTCGAAATTCTCTTCGGCACCATATCCGCCTTTACCGTCTGATAAAATATAGGTTTTCGTAGTATTGAAAATATCCGGATAGCCGTCCTGATTGACATCGGCGCTGAATAAGGCATTATACCTGCCGGCAAAAGGTGACGGAAAATCGTTCAGATCCACAAATTCGCCACTGCTGTTTTTCGTTTCAGCAGTAAAATTCAGCGATATCGGAGCAGCCAGAGTGTCACCGCCGATGTCCTTAATCTCCGTCGTAAGCAGCAGAGAAAGTGCCTCGCCCGGAAAAAATTCCTCATCCGCATGTATGGTCAGAATACTTCCGGCCACATCATAGGAAAAGCTGTATGTTCCCCGCATATCTCCATGAATTCTGACTGAACTCTCCGTAATACTGCTGTTGTCGATCGTGTTTGCAAATTCAATGCGCAGGCTGTCACCNAGACCGACGGATGAAGCGTTGGGGCTTGGATAAATATTCGTAAAAGCATTCATTGTAAAGGCATTATTTGACGTATCAGAAGATGTATTGCCGAAGGCATCCCGAACACTCAGGATCAGTTTCGCCTCATTCGTTGCAATATTCGGGAGGGTCACATTCTGCGGTGAGGCCGCAGGAATATTTTCTGCGGAAAGATAAGTGCTGTCATTTTTTCCGTCCAGCACATAGGCATTGACAGGATCCGTCGCCGGAGAATCATCCGCAATCGTCCAGGACACAGAAATATTTTCTTTGCTGCCGAAACTCTCCCCCCCGTTCGGTGAAGTCAGCTGCACATCAGGATCTTTGCTATCCATGGTGAATACAGGACTCTGCACCGCAAAAAGCAGGGGTGCCCACGACGTGATCGCCAAAATCAGCAGGATCGGCATCCACCGGCGTCTGCAGGGTAGTTTTTCTCTCTTGTCTCTTCTGTCATATTTCATCTGAGCTTCAACCTATTTTTATACATTTTGATCATTTTCTATTTTT
>JGI11705J14877_10000511_pt1 | contig 24208 bp, 15 predicted proteins | sample Etolaghawater15m_FD_14877 | JGI IMG/M metagenome (IMG submission 14877)
AGACGACGTCATCTTCTGCAGTATTTTTGCAGTAAACATAGGTTACTATAGTTTTCTACAAAAAACTTTGAACCTGACGCCGTCTGAACTGATGAGAAATCCGGGTTAGAGGTGGGGATATCACGATCAGTTGTTTTCATACAGAGAATATGGAAGCCTTTGGCTTCTCAACAAACATTGTTTTACTTCGAATGGATTCTCCCCTGTGTAATATTGCCAAAAAAGGCGAAAAGGATTTTCCATACATGTCGGGATTGCAAACAGTTTTATGTTTGATGCTATATATGCATCCGCACTGGTTACCTGAAAACAGCTGAGAAACCGAAAAAGATCTCTGTTAACAAGGCTTGTTTCGACTAAAAAGTACCTTTTTTCATATGATTTTTCCTGGAAAGCCGATCCGGGCGGGGTGAAAAAATCGATTATTTTTTTTACGGTCGTTCTGCACGGGGTAAGGGGCAGATCTGTCACCCGGACTAAATCCGCAATACCCACTTGTTCCGGTTCGTCTTTGAATTTGTTTATTGCGATTTGCCTCTTTTTTCTGTTCTCTTCCAGCAGATCCTTTTCGGCAATTTTTTTCTCCATAAAACGGTCTACCACACTGCTCCTTGAGGAATGACGATCGTCCCTGAATTCTGGATTTTCCAGGATAGTTGCCACAAGTTCAAGATTGCTTGAAACTCCTTTTATTTGGAGGCTTTTAACGGCCATCTCAAGCTCAAATATGGCAGACTTTCTATCTGCTCCCCTTGAAACTACCTGGCCGACCATGGTGTCATAGCGCCCCTGACCATTGGCAACTTCTCTGTCTCTTATTATACGGTTATCAAAGTAAAACGTTGAATTGGCACGTTCCGGCAGCCTTATTGCAACTTTCCCGCTAACACCCAAGGTGAGGGCATCCTTGTGCAGCATTTCTTTTACAAACTGAATCATCCCCGTCTCTAAAACTTCTTCAAGGCAGATTCTGGCTTCAATGGTGTGGCCTCCCACCTTATCACGCCTGCGATCAAGTTTTTCCTGATCATGCAGTTTCTGTCCACTGGCAATATCAAACTGTGTCCTGATAAATTGGATACCGCCCTGGTGCCCGGAAACAGGGTGTTCTACCTGAATTCGTGTGTTTACTTCCAGAAAGTTAAAATTACCGGTATCGGGTTCATACAGCATTTCAAAGGTAGCCAGCCCCACATAGGGTTTTTCAAGTTTTTCCTCAACCATTTTGAAATAGTCTTGGATGGATTTCCGCAGTTGCAGTTCCTGGGACAGGGTGATCGAGGACGTCTCTTCTATGATCTTCTGCTTTGCACGTTGCATGGTGCAGTCACGGGGAGCACCAAAGCGAACGTTGCCGCCCTGGTCCACCATCACCTGCATCTCGATATGCCTGCTTTTTTCAATCCACTGATCAATACTGAAGGTCGTTCCTTTATCCAGCCATTCATTGACAGTCTGTACGATTATCTTCTCCGCCTGAGGATCATCAACTGCAATGAGTTTTTGTCCGGAGCCACCTCCTCCATATGCATCTTTTAAGACTATTTTTTGTATCCCGTCCTTGCGGCACAGCTGAAAAAAAGTCAGGGCCTGGTTTACGGTCTCTATCCTTCCACTGGATCCTGGTGGTTTTATGCTTGTTTGGGCTGCGATCTTATTGGCATTGACTTTGTTACCTATGAAATCAATGTGTTTGCTGCCGGCACCCAGAAAACGGATTCCTCTCTTCTCCAATGCCTCAAAAAACACAGGATCTTCCGAATTAAATCCATACCCCGGATGGAGGACTACCTGATCAAGCGGAATAGTATGGTTCTTTAAAAACAGCAGTAGCTGGTCGAGCGCTGTGATATCTGGTCGATCCCCACGACCTTTCTGTTCAGGTGTGGCAGAATATGGAGCAGTAAATATGAGATCCCCATCACTTCTATCTGGTCTGGCATCTTTACCATCGTGGACAAAAATAACTTTTTTTCCGACTTCATACGCCTGCGCTGCTACCATATTGGCAATAACACCACGGTTCCAGATAAGGACATACTGAAAATCCTCCTGGAGATATTTTCCTTCAACCAACTTGTTTGCACAGGCAGACAGCAGTGGCTTATCGTTCATTTTTCGAATAAATATGCCTTTTATGCCGATGATTAAACGGTTTGATACCTCACATATCTTTTCCAGGTACACTGTCTTTCCCTGTTCTGCTTCGGAAGCACCATTGAGTAACATAGGGTCATTTCCTCATGTAGCTTTTAAGGTTACTGCTTGAAACCCTGGTCAAAGGCTTTGAGGTTGACATCAATAAAATTCTTTCGGGTTTTGTTGCGAATCGTCTCCCTGATGTTTTCAGCAGAAACGGGAAGCAGGTCGGTGCCGGCTAACGCTCCGAGAATAACCATATTTACAGCCATGACATTACCGGCCTCAATGGCAAGAGTTGTAGCGTCAAAACTATTCAGGCTTCCCGCCCTGTCCAGTATCTGTACCTGTAAATCCTCCGGACTCGGATAGGCAGACCACCCGACAGCTGCTGCAAATGGCGGTAGTGGTGCAGAGTTCGTTATAACTACAGTTTTTTTGTTACATTTTCCTAATGCGCGCAGGGGCTCAAGGGGTTCAAAACCGGCGAGAATGTCAGCCTCACCATCGGAAATAAGAGAGCTTTTGGCATCCCCGAAAATCATTGCTGACTCAACCACGCCACCGCGCTGGGCCATACCATGGATTTCACTCATTCTAAAGGGGATCCCAGCAAGAAGTGCAGCCTCTCCAAGTACTTTGGCAGCCAGGAGATTTCCCTGACCACCTACGGCCACGATCATTAATCTGATTACTTTCATATCTTGTTTCCCTCGGGGATTTTACTTATCGTTTGTTTTTACGGGACGAATGGCGTTTTCAGGACAGACCTGAGCGCAGAGTGCACAACCGGTGCAGCGATCAGGATCAATGTTCACCCGACCCTTTTTGACAAAGAAGGCGGGACAGCCAAGCTGGTCGATGCAGTCCTTATGATTCTGACATTTGTCACTGACGTAAAAGGGTTTCATCTTTGGCATTTTCAGACTCTTGCCATACAGGGTGCAGATCTCCCTGGCAATAACTACGGAAACACCTTCGTAGGCAAACGCTTCCTGTAACACTTTGATACTTTTATTGAGTTTGAAGGGATGAATGACGGATAGATATCCGACGCCCAGTGCTTTGACCACCTCTTCAATATCAATTTTGCCAAAACCGGAAAGCCCATGCTTTTCCATATCCACACCCGGATGGGGCTGGTGCCCGGTCATGGCTGTGGTACCGTTATCAAGGATAATCAGGGTAAAGTTATGTTTGTTGAATACTGCATTGACCAGTCCTGCCATTGCAGAATGAAAGAAGGTGGAGTCACCGCAGAAAGTGACCACCTTTTTATCCAGAGTTCTGGAGAAACCTGCGGCAGTCCCGGTGGATGACCCCATACAGATCAGGAAATCTGCCATCCCAAGGGGGGGCAGCATACCGAGGGTGTAGCAGCCAATATCAGTGGGATAGATGACATCCATATCTGCGGCAGCTTTTTTTACAGCATGGAAGGTGGCCCGGTGAGAACAGCCGGCGCACAGGGTTGGCGGCCGTGGTGCTAACTCCGCCTGTATTAAAGGCTCTTGTTTGTCATGAAGAGTTTCTTTCACTTCAAACCACGCAGAAATTTTTTCTCGCACAAGAGCAGGGTTGAATTCGCCAAGGCGTGAAAAAAGAGCCGTACTTTTTCCACCTATGGGGAGAAGTTTTCCTTTTTCCTGGGCCAAAGCTTTTACGGCTTCCTCAAGGACCGGCTCACCTTCTTCCACGATGAGTACACGATCACAGCCGGCCAGAAACGAGTTCACCTTTTCTCTTGGCAGGGGATGCGAAAAACCCAGGCGGAGAATTGTCGCCTTCTCCTCTATCCCAAGTTCCTGCACGGCATCGGAAACATAGGTGTAGCTGACGCCGTTACAGATAATACCCCAGTTGCCTTTGCCTTCCGTGAAATTCAAGGATGACTGATTGGCTGTTTCTTCTGCCCTGGCAAGATTGTCAAGAAGTCGAACATGGAGTTTACGTGATACCGCTGGCACTGTGACATAGCGCATGGGGTTTCTGGTAAAATCTCCTTTTGTCTTTGGAGGAGAGATATCGCCACATGTGACAACAGCGGTGGAATGATTTATTCGGGTGGTTGTTCGGAGAAGAACAGGCTCTTCTAACTCCTCTGACAACTCAAATGCCCGGATTGTCATGTCCTTAGCCTCTTCAATGGTGGATGGCTCCAGCATGGCAAGGCCGGAAAGTTTTGCATAGTATCTGCTATCCTGCTCATTCTGGCTGGAGAACATGGAAGGGTCGTCAGCCACCAGAATAACAAGCCCACCTCTCACGCCCACATAGGCAAGGGTCATCAGGGCATCGGCAGCAACGTTCATCCCCACATGTTTCATAATACACATGGCACGTACGCCTGTATTGGCTGCAGCCGCCGCTACCTCGAGCGAGACCTTTTCATTGACACTGTATTCAAAATAAAGCGCACTTTCCTGAGACATTTGAAAAAAGTTCAGTGAAATTTCGGAGGAAGGGGTGCCAGGATACGCGGCAGCAAGGGCCACTCCAGCTTCAACGGCCCCACGGGCAATGGCCTCGTTACCAAGGAGCAACATCTTTTTTCCAGGCTCATCGGTCAGTAGTTTATGCATCATATCTCCAGATACATTCGTTTTGATTCTTATTTATTCTCTACGAAATGGGCAACAGGACCAGGGATGCAGGAAAGCCCCCGGTCCTTTATTGTTCCGTCGCCTCCTATGCTTCTGGTTCCAGGGCCTTGCGGCGACCATCCAGAAACTTCCATGCCTTATCCACATCCTTCTGGGCCATCCCCATTAACTCGTCAAACATATCAGGGTTGGTTAACTTCAAGGCTCTGTAGCGGTTCTCATTCATCGCATAATCAGCAAACGACGATGACGGAGCTTTAGAATCAATGATCAGTGGATTTTTGCTGCTCTCTTCAAGCATTGGATTGTAGCGGTAGAGCGGCCAGTGGCCGCAATCAACAGCCTTTTTCTGCTGCTCCAGCCCTTGAGCCATATTGATGCCATGGTTGATGCAGTGGGAATAGGCAATAATCAACGATGGGCCGTCATATGCCTCAGCCTCGTTAAAGGCTTTGACCACCTGGGCCGGATTGGCGCCCATGGAAACTTTTGCCACATACACATTGCCGTAGGTGGCAAAAATCATTCCTATATCCTTCTTGGCCATCCGTTTACCACCAGCGGCGAATTGGGCGGTGGCCGCACGGGGGGTGGATTTTGACATCTGGCCGCCGGTATTCGAATACACCTCGGTGTCCATGACCAGAACGTTGACATTTTCACCTGAAGCCAGCACGTGGTCGAGACCACCGTAGCCGATATCGTATGCCCACCCGTCACCACCGAATATCCATACCGACTTTTTCACGAGATAATCGACCACATGGAGTAATTGCTGAGCTTTTGGAAAGGTGGTACCCTCAAGTTTCTTTTTTAACCATGAAATCATCTCACGTTGGGTCTCAATCTCTACCTGGCTGGTCTGGGGAGCATTCAGTATTTTATCAACCATACTCTGCTCCACAAGCCCTGCCGTTACCGCACCTTCAAGCAGTTCAACGGCCTGGGACGCCAATTTATTGACGGTCTGGCGCATACCAAGACCAAACTCGGCATTGTCTTCAAACAGCGAGTTGGCCCAAATCGGCCCTCGTCCATCACTCCGCTTGCAGTATGGGGTAGTGGGTAGATTGCCGCCGTAGATGGAGGAGCAGCCGGTGGCATTAGCAATCATCATCCGGTCGCCGAAAAGCTGGGTGGCCAGTTTGATATACGGGGTCTCACCACAGCCCACACAGGCACCAGGATACTCAAAAAGAGGTCGTAACAGCTGACTGCCTTTTATAGTGCTCGGGTTGATTTCACTGCAATCAAGCTCCGGCAGATTGAGAAAAAAGGCGTAATTGCCTGATTCACGGATACGGATCTCCTCATTATTATCTGCCATGGCCAATGCGCGCTCTTCAGTTTTTTCTCCAGCAGCATTCTTCTTGCGGGCCGGACAGACAGATACACAATGACTGCAGCCATTACAATCCTCAGTGGAAACGGCAAGGACAAATTTACGGTCCTTAAACTGTTTTCCAACAGCATCAACACTCTGCATGGTTGCAGGTGCACCCTTCAGAGTATTCTGGTCAACAATTTTTATGCGGATGGAGGCATGGGGACAGACCAGGGAACATTGACCGCATTGAATACAGGTCCCCGCATCCCACTGGGGAACCTGTACGGCAATGTTGCGTTTTTCATACTGGGTAGTGGCGGTGGGCCAGGTACCATCGCAGGGCATCTGGGAAACCCTGATCTCGGATCCCTTGCCCTCAATCATCTTTGCCGTTACCTCTTTGACGAAAGCAGGGGCATCGGCGGGTACGGTTGGTGGAAGCTCGTGGCCGTTGATAGATGAGGGTACAGTAACAGACACGATATTGTTTACCGCTGCATCCACGGCGTCGTAGTTCATCTTGACTACCTTCTCACCCTTTTTTCCGTATGTTTTTTTGATGGCGGTTTTGATGGAGCTGATGGCTTCTTCTTTGGAGATGATGTCGGAGATCAAAAAGAAAGCAGTCTGCATGATCATGTTGATCCTGGCGCCAAGGCCCAGGGCTGCGGCGAGGCTGATGGCATCGATGATGTAAAATTTCAACTTCTTGTCAATCATCTGCTTCTGGACTTTTGCCGGAAGGTGCTTCCAGACGTCATCCTTGCTGAAAGAAGTGGTAAGCAGAAAGGTCCCGTTTTCCTCGATGCTGGCCAGCATGTCATACTGATCAAGAAAAGTAAACTTATGGCAGGCAACAAAACTGGCCTTGTTGATGAGGTAGGGGGCCATGATTTTATTCTTGCCGAAACGAAGATGACTGGTGGTTATGGAACCGGATTTTTTTGAATCATAGACAAAATATCCCTGGGCATTATTGTCGGTCTCGGAACCGATGATCTTGATACTGTTCTTGTTGGCGCCCACGGTGCCGTCAGCTCCCAGACCGAAGAACATGGCCCGGTGGACATCCTTGCCTTCGATATCATAGGACTTATCGTAATCAAGGCTGGTAAAGGCTACGTCATCATTTGGGCCCACACAGAAATGGTTTTTTGAGTTGGTTGAAGCCATATTGTCAAACACCGCCTTGACCATGGCCGGGGTGAATTCGGCTGATCCCAGGCCATAACGGCCGCCTAACACAATCGGTGCTTTGGAAAGAACACCAGTATCCTGGGCCTCACCGACAACAGTACGGACATCCTGATACAAAGGTTCGCCGGCCGCGCCACTTTCTTTGGTTCGGTCCAGTACGGTGATGTACTTGACACTGTCTGGAAGAGCTCCGATAAGCGCGCTTGCATCAAAGGGGCGGAATAGTCGAACCACAACCAGACCTACCTTCTCTCCCTGGGCCACCAGATACTCAACGGTGGCTCGCACCGTCTCTGCTCCCGAGGCCATGGCAACAATAATGTGTTCGGCGTCGGGTGCACCGAAGTAATCAAAGAGGTGGTAGCTGCGCCCGGTGAGGGTGGCAAACTTGTCCATGGTCTCCTGGACAATTCCAGGCACTGCTTCATAAAATTTATTAACTGTTTCTCGGCCGGTGAAATTTACATCCGGATTTTGAGCTGTTCCTCGCATCATAGGGCGATCCGGAGACAGACCACGCTTACGGTGCTCAATGATCAGGTCATCGTCAATCATTTCCAGCATGTCTTCCTCTGACAGTTGCTCGATTTTTTGAATTTCACTGGAGGTACGGAAACCATCGAAGAAATGCATGAAGGGGATGCGTGATTTTAGCGTAGACTGCATCGACATCAGGGCCATATCCTGGGCTTCCTGGACATTCTGAGAACCCAGCATGGCCCAACCGGTCTGACGGGCAGCCATGATGTCACTGTGATCACCGAAGATGGACAATCCCTGGTAGGCCAGAGCACGGGCAGCGATATGAAATACAGTGGGGGTCAACTCGCCTGCAATCTTGTTCATGTTGGGGAGCAGTAGCATAAGGCCCTGGGAGGCGGAAAAAGTAGTGCAGAGTGCACCGGTGGTAAGTGAACCGTGCAATGCTCCTGCAACTCCTGCCTCGGATTGCATCTGACTGACGGTGGGAACAGAGCCCCAGATGTTCTTCTGGTTTGAATTGGCCTTGGTGTCAGACTCTGCCGCCATGGAGGTTGATGGCGTGATTGGATAGATAGTAATTATTTCGCTGGTGGCATAGGCTACATGGGTACAGGCCTGGTTGCCGTCAATAGTGACCATTTTTCGTGACATGATGATGCTCCTTTAATGTGTTGTCGTTGGGCCGTTATGTGTTTTAGTAGGTTCAACCCTGGCGTAATTGTGCAGATTTTTCCATCAGAGCCCTGCGGGTCTCTTCCCTGTATTTCTCAAGGGCATCGGTGAGTTCCGGGTATTTGATTGAAAGGATCTCACAGGCCAGATAGGCTGCATTTTTGGCACCATCAATGGCCACAGTTGCCACGGGGATACCAGGAGGCATCTGTACCGTGGCATGAAGTGCGTCCACTCCGTTCATGGCTCCGGAGGCCAGAGGTACACCGATCACCGGCAGAGTAGTATGGGCGGCAATAACTCCTGCCAGGTGGGCTGCCATTCCTGCTCCTGCAATGATTACTTCAAGGCCACGTTCTCTTGCCGTACGGGCATACTCGGCCGTTTTATCCGGCAGCCGATGGGCCGAGCTGATGTCCATTTCGCAGGCCACGCCCATTTCAGCAAGCACTGCCAGCGCTTTTTTCATGACAGGCAGGTCAGAGTCGCTGCCCATGAGAATTCCAACAAGTGGTTTTTGAGTCATTTTCTTATACCTTATGCGTTTTTTTTTATTGTAAGTGGTTATTATCTCATTTGAAAACTGGTATCCGGCCGGGTTCTTTTTGAGCTGTATATTTTATCGTCCGTGTTAATGATGTACTGCTTTTCATCACAGACAATTCGTTTGTTGGTAATGCTGTTCTCCGGTGATTACTAAAACGAGTGTTTCCTTATTTTTTTGCAAAAAAAAAGGCCGAAGATCACTGAATATTCAGTAATTCTTCGGCCTTTTTGTTCTGATACGCACTTTATTTTAATAGTAAAATAAAGTCCGGCCAGACTTGCTGCCATATATTTTTAAGCCAAGATGACGACACCACGAATAAATCTTTGCTGGTGTATTGTTATGCCTGACAGACATATTTGTCATATGTCCCCCAAGTCTTCGCTTATTATCAGGAAGCACTTATACACACAACAAGACAGGAAATCAATATTTTTTGCACCAACGGCTCACCTGTTGTCAGATTTGATAAACATATAGTGTAGCGTAGGTTCGGTGCTGATGAGCAGAACATCTCTGTCTGATCGACTTTTACAACCCGGTTTCACATTTTTACTTTGCAGGGTGCTCGACAGAAAAGAATGGCGGGGGGGGGAATGGTCTGTTTTTAGGCAGGGAGGTGCTTTGTTGTAATAAACAATCTGTTCATTACATTGAAGGGCAATCCACAATCTGGCAAACAGGGTACATTGCTTTCTGGGATAAAAAATACAGGTTCTCCTGAGAAAAGAATACAGGATTGTTCAGATAACACATATTAACAGTAAAACACCTTTACCCTCCATGTCGGTTACGGAAGGTAAAAACAAAGTCTTTTAATTTCTAAATCATGTTTCGTGTTTTTACTCAAAATGACTCTATTAGATAAATCAAACTCATTCGTTCAGTTTATTCGAACGTGCAACTGTATGTATTTGATATTAAAGGATAATGCTTCGTTTGGCGAGAGGGTCCTGCACTGGTCTGAGGCAGCTAAAAGGGATGACAGGAATATGGCATGCTGGTAATATACGGGAAATAAAAGTCTTTTATACAATCATTTTCTGGAGGAATATAATGTTGAATTCCATGAGGAGATTCACTCCTTTTTTTCTCGTTTTCTTTACCCTCTGCTTTGTTGAGGCAGGTATCATGGCAGAGTATTCAGATGCTCGTTCCCGGGGGGGCGGACGCTCTTTTCGTTCAACACCAGCCCAAAAGGCCCCCGTAACCCAGAACCAGAAGCCGGCCAGCGAGCAGAAGCAACCTGGAATGGGCCGCGGACTGATGGGTGGCCTGCTTGGCGGTGCAATTGGAGGGATGCTGCTTGGCAGTATGTTTGGAATGGGAGGAACCGGTATGGGAATTCTTCCATTCCTCCTGCTTGGTATTGTTGCTTTCTTTATGTATAGAAGGTTCACGGCCGCTCGTTCTTCCGGTGGTGCATCTCCCGGATATCAAGCTCCTGCTTTTGGCGGATTCACAGCCCCACCGGAAGCCCCCCCGAAAACCGGGCTGGAAGAAGGTCTGGATCTTATTCGTATAGCTGACCCAGGGTTTGATAAAGATTATTTCGTTCAGGTGGCATCGGATGTGTTTTATAAAGTACAGGCCGGTTGGATGCGGCGTGATATAAGTTCCTACAGAAATCTTCTGGGAGAACAGCTCGCTGCTGAGTACGAAGCTCAATTTGCCGAGATGGAATCTAAGGGGGAGATCAATAAACTTGAGAATATTTCCATTCGCAAGGTTGAACTTGTTTCCGCCGGTTCTGAAAACGGGGAAGATTTTGCGACCGTTCTTTTTACAGCAAATCTTCTTGATTACACCGTGGATGACAAGAGTGGCGAGTTGCTCTCTGGCAGTATGACCGAGCCCGTGAAATTTGCCGAAGAGTGGACCTGGGCACGCCCACTGGGTACAGAGGATTGGAAGCTGGAAGGCATTAAGGAAGTCTGATTTCCCGGAGGAAATCGAAAGCGCCAGTTGCACCTCCTGGTGATGCACCTGGTGGTTTCGGGAAATATTTATCATCTTGCTCTGAATACTATCTGCCGGCGCCATCTGGATTGGTTGTGAAACCAATCCAGATGGCGTCGGTTAAGGTGGTATGCTGTCGCCTAATCTCTGTCNCTGAGGCTTTTCAGCCTCAAGCTCATCTTTAATTTCAACAATACCAGCGTGGCTGCTATCTTTTCGTTTGATTGCAAAGATTGATATCAGTATTGTGTTCTCTCAAATTTTCTCCGTTGATCTCCCGGTCTTGCCCGAGATTTACTTACAGGGTACTGCTGTCATCCCCAGCGTATAACAGATTTCGCCATTTCTGTCCGTTCGGACTACGGTTTTGCTGTATTGCTCAAGGAAGCGTACACTGTTATCAGCTGGATACCCAAAGCGATTGTTTCTGCCAACGGAAATAATGGAAACCTGTGGACGTACAACATTTAAAAAATCGGGATCGGTACTGGTTGCTGAGGCATGATGCGATGCAACATACAAATTAACTCCGGAAAGAGGCAGGATGGATTGTAACACCGGAATGAGACTTTTTTCCACAGACTTATCCACATCCCCCATAACGAGCAGGCTCCCTCCCCGTGAGTTTTTTAACAATAGGACAAGAGAATTATGGTTGAGATTCTTTTCGGGGGCGACAATGGGCCATAAAACCTGCAATTCATAGCCCTGCCAGGAAATAGTGTCTCCCGCAGCAAGGCAACCATAAAGAGGATCCACGGAAAGAACCGGCTGAAATTTTTTCAAAAATGCCTCTTCTTCGGGAAGGAGTCTTTCGGGCACATAACAGCTCCCTAAAACGGGAGCATCGGGCCAGGCTTTCCTGATTTCAAAGTACCCTGCAGCATGATCGGAATGAAGGTGGCTGAGGACAAGATAATCCAGTGTCTGTACGCCATAATAATCCATCCTCGCCAACACCTGAGGGGAATACTCAGCAAGACCTGTATCAATAAGAAGGCCGTGACCATGATGTGTTAGCAATATACTCTGGCCCATTCCCACATCAAGAACAACTATCTTTAACTCACCACTGTAAGCTTCTCCAGCGGGAAAAGATAAACAAGTCACCAAAAGGATGAAAATAGATTTTTTCAGCATTCTGTAGAATTTTTGCAGCCAGCTTCGGAAAGAATAAAGGCAATGAACATTCCAAGAGAAGCTGAAAAAAGATTCAACCACACATCACGCCAGTCACCTACCCTGTCAACAAGGAAATGCTGAAATAACTCATCCAGAAAAGAGATGGAAATACAGAAAACAGCAGCCATTTTCTGTTCAAAAAGTTTTTGTGTTAGAAAGCCGAACAAGCCAAAGAGAGCTATATGTATCTTTTCGACAAAGGGGAGACTGAAGTAGAAGAATATAGCCAGCGGCATTACCCAGACAAGGTGATAAGCGTAAGGATTACGTCGGGTTTTCAGCAGAGACACAAATAAAATGATCACCATAGCGCCAAAAAACAGACCAAGCTGGAAAGTCAGTTCTTCTGTGGAAAACCGCGTCATTGTATAGAGCTGCAAAGGACGTCCGTAAAACGAAAATAGCGGAATAGAGAGAAAAGACAGCAACCAGGCAAACATCATTGCTTTATATACCTGTGATCGATTGCCGATCACCATCATCTGCTGTTTACGGAAGTTCTTTGTCTGTATGGGGGTACCAGTGCCTTCTTTTTTTTCAGCATTTCCCAAACTGCCGTGCTGGAAATCAGGATGAATGTCCGGAGCCAGGCGATTTCTCTTCCGTTCTGCCATATCTTTTAGACCTTTGTCCCGCCGATTAATAAACGAAACCTGTCAAACAGATAAAAGGGATCATGGGGACCAGGACAGGCTTCCGGGTGGTATTGCACTGAAAATAATGGTTCGCTACGATGGCTGATTCCTTCCACGGTTTGGTCGTTGAGGTTGATGTGGGTAATATCGATTCTGCCGGAATCAAGGGAATCACGATCAAGTGAAAAATTATGATTTTGCGAGGTGATTTCAACCCTGCCGGTAAGCAGATCTTTAACCGGATGATTACAGCCGTGATGACCAAATTTCAGGCGACTGGTTCTGCCTCCCAGCGCCAGGCCAAGAATCTGATGGCCAAGGCAGATCCCCATGAGCGGAACTTTTCCTATAAGTTCACGGGTTGCATCAATGGCATAGGTCACAGCCGCAGGGTCTGCAGGGCCATTTGAGAGAAAGACACCGTCCGGTTTCAAGGCCAGAACATCACTGGCTCGAGTATTAGCGGGAACAAGAGTGACGGCCATACCGGAAAGCCGCAGGCTTCGCAGAATATTCCTCTTGATGCCAAAATCATAGGCAACGACTTTCAGATTGGCAGGGGAAAGACTTCCCGTAATTCCCCAGGAGGGGAGAATGGACTCCTCAATGTTACATTGTAGAACCTTATTACAGGTAACCCTTGACGCATAATCCTGATTGTCAAGGCCTACCCATTTTCGGGATAGCCTGACCGCCTCTTCTTTCTTAACGCTTCCAGATACGGCCAGATAGCCTTTAAGGGTGCCCTTGTCTCGTAACCTGATGGTTAAGGCTCTGGTGTCTATGCCGCCAATGGCTGGCACTTTGCTGCGGGCAAGCCATGAGCTAAGCGGTTCCTTAGCCCGCCAGTTGCTGTGAATGTTGTAATCATGAACAATCAGACCACGGGCAAATATTCCTTTTGACTCCATATCAGCCGGGTTTACACCTGTGTTGCCGATTTCAGGGTAGGTTAGAGTGATCAACTGGCCACTGTAAGAGGGATCAGAGAGTATCTCCTGATATCCCGTCATGCCGGTGTTAAAGACAACTTCGCCCATGGTGTCACGAGTAAACCCAATAGAGTAGCCATGATATATTGAGCCGTCTTCAAGCGCAAGAAAGGCTTTTTTTTCCCTTTTTGCTGCCCAATCCCAGGATTTTGATTGTACTTCTTTCATGGTGCTGTGCCTCCTGGCAGGTTGATCAGCGGTGCATTACTGTGATATTCCTGTAGGCTGCAGACAGTAATACGCTTTTCTTTCAGTGTTGACAGTCCATTTGTTGCTGCCTGCATACCGCTTAAGGTTGTGGTGATGGGCAGTCCTCGCATTACGGCACGGCTACGCATTTTTATTCCGTCAATCCGTGTTGTGGTGCTGCCGGTGGGGATATTAATCAGCCAGTCCACCTTTTTCTCTTCAATAAGATCAAGAACATTGGGGTTGCCGTCTGCGATTTTCGTAACAGAGAGGCTGGGGATGGAGTGATCTGCGAGAATGCTGCTGGTCCCGCTGGTAGCAAAGATGGTGAAGCCAATTCTAAACAGTCTGTCGGCAAGAGGGAGCATGGCAGCCTTATCCCGGTTACGGATACTCAAGAAAATGTTGCCGCTGGTGGGAATACGATTACCGGCAGCCAGCTGGCTTTTATAAAAGGCAAGGTCCATGAAAGGATCAATGCCCATGACTTCACCGGTGGATTTCATTTCCGGGCTGAGCAGCACATCAATCCCGGGGAACCGATTAAAGGGAAACACCGCCTCTTTGACACTGCAGTGAGCAGGGATAACCTCTTTCGTAAATCCAAGCGACTCCAGGCTGTATCCGGCCATAACCAGAGCACCAAGTTTGGCCAGAGGGACGCCAATGGCCTTACTGACAAAGGGCACGGTACGTGAGGCGCGCGGATTGACTTCAAGGACATACACATCCTCGTTATGGATGGCGAATTGAATATTCATCAATCCACATACCCGTAAGCCCTTTGCCAGTGAATGGGCATGGCTTCTGATGGTTTCAGCTGTTGAAGCTGAAAGACTGACGGCAGGAATCATACAGGCAGAATCACCAGAATGAGCTCCGGCATGTTCAATATGCTCCATGACCGCGGCCACAACCGTTGTGTGACCATCCGAGATACAGTCCACATCAACCTCCACCGCATCCTCAAGATAGCGATCAATCAGCACAGGTCGATCTTCCGAAGCATCAACTGCCTCGTCCATGTATGTTGTGAGCATCTCTTCATCATAAACAACCATCATAGCCCGTCCGCCCAGTACAAATGAAGGACGGATCAGCACCGGATATCCGATCCCTGCCGCTATGGTCCTGGCTTCCTCAATGGTCGAGGCCATACCATTTTCAGGCTGGAGGATGCCAAGGTTTTTCACCAGTCGGCTGAAAAACTTACGGTCTTCGGCAGCTTCAATATCAGCGGGGCTGGTACCGATGACGGTTACTCCATTTTTTTCAAGATCACGGGCGAGGTTCAGCGGGGTCTGGCCGCCAAACTGAACTATGGCACCGTCACATTTTTCGTTCCAGTAGATATGAAGGATATCTTCCAGAGTCAAAGGCTCAAAATAGAGACGATCACTGGTGTCGTAGTCGGTGCTGACGGTTTCAGGGTTTGAATTCACCATAATGGTTTCAATCCCTGCACCCTGCAGTGCGTATGAGCCATGAACACAGCAATAATCAAATTCGATACCCTGACCGATATGGTTTGGCCCGCCGCCAACGATCATGATCTTCTTTCGCTCTGTTGTTATGCTTTCGTTGACATCACCATAGGTTGAATAAAAATAAGGGGTATGTGCTGCAAACTCTGCTGCACAGGTGTCAACCTGAGAGTATACCGGTAGAAGGTTGCACTCCATTCTGGCCTGTCGTACCTTCTCCTCTGTGGTATTCAGCAACCAGGCAATTTGACAATCTGAGTAGCCAAATTCCTTGGCCTGTCTAAAGAGAGGCAGATCCTGCCTGAGACCTTTCAGTGATTCAGCAGTTCTGATCTCATCCTCGTAGGCGGCAAGCTCAGCAAGATGACCAAGAAACCAGGGGTCAACGGAGCAAAGATCGTGTACTTTTTCCACGCTCCAACATCTTCTAAAGGCGGCCCGTATCAGAAAGATCCTATCCGGCTTTGCAGTGCGCAGCCGGCTTTCAAGTTCATCATCACTTAAAGTTTCAAGGGATCTGTCCCTGCCATCAGCACCAAAACCGGCCCGACCGGTCTCAATTGAACGCAGGGCTTTTTGCAGGGATTGCTTAAAAGTCTTGCCAATGCTCATGGCTTCCCCGACAGATTTCATCTGAGTACCCAAGGTATCATCGGCCGTCGGAAATTTTTCAAAGGTGAAGCGCGGGATTTTGGTTACCACATAATCCAGCGTGGGTTCAAAGCAGGCCGGAGTTTCACGGGTGATATCATTTTGCAGTTCATCCAGTGTATAGCCAATGGCAAGTTTAGCGGCAATCTTGGCTATGGGAAAACCGGTAGCCTTGGAGGCCAGTGCGCTTGAACGGGAGACTCTCGGGTTCATTTCAATGATGACCATCCTGCCGTCCTTGGGGTTTAAGGCAAACTGGACGTTGGAACCACCGGTCTCCACACCAATTTCACGCATGACGGCAAGGGAGGCGTCCCTCATGAGCTGGTATTCGCGGTCAGTGAGGGTCTGGATCGGAGCCACCGTGATGGAGTCCCCTGTGTGAATACCCATGGGGTCGAAGTTTTCAATGGAACAGACGATCACGCAGTTATCTTTCCCGTCCCGCATCACCTCCAACTCAAACTCCTTCCAGCCCTGAATGGACTCTTCAATGAGTACCTCGGAAGTAGGGCTGTAAAACAGTCCCCTGTTGACGGTTTCTTCAAAATCCTGATTATTGTAAGCAATACCTCCACCGGTACCGCCAAGGGTGAAACCAGGCCGAATCACCAGGGGGTAAACGCCCAGTTGCTCCCTGATCAGAACCGCCTCTTCAAAGGTGTGCGCTGTTCCGCTACGTGGCAGGTCGAGACCAATATTGGCCATGGCTTCCTTAAACAGTTGCCTGTCCTCTGCCTTGCGGATGGAATGGGCATTGGCCCCCAGCAGTTCAACACCATACTGCTCAAGAATACCACGGTCGGCAAGATCGAGTGCAAGGTTCAGAGCTGTTTGACCACCCAGGGTTGGCAGCAGGGCATCGGGCCGTTCCCGTATGATAATTGCCTCAAGGACATCGGCCTGAAGCGGTTCAATATAGGTGCGTTGTGCGAATTCCGGGTCTGTCATGATGGTGGCCGGGTTGGAATTGATCAGTATTACTTCATACCCCTCTTCCTTCAGCGCTTTACATGCCTGCACTCCAGAGTAATCAAACTCACATGCCTGACCGATAATAATCGGCCCGGAACCAATGAGCAGTATTTTTTGTATGTCGTTGCGTTTAGGCATTTATTTCGTTTTACCCTCTGCTGAATAACCTTAATTTTCGTCTGCCATTCTGTTTGAATTCTGATGAACAGGCAAAAAAAAAGGTCGAAGAACGCGTATGAAAATCAGCGTACTTCGACCTTTTATTTCGGTTCAACACTCAAACAAGAGCCCTGACGAACATATAAGTCTTATTTTTTAAGGTAAAGAACACATCCCAGCTTTGATATCTTTTCGTGCGGTCTGTTTCTGACAGATCAGTGCTCTCTCAGTTCTTCACTTTATATTTCGTGAAAACTAATACTAAAATCCACCTACAAGTCAAGATAAAACTAATTCTCCACCGAACAACCGCATAAGGTTTTAATGAAAAAATGTTACTGTTGCAGGATGTTATCGATCTCCCTTAGGAGGTTTATTCAAAAGTGGGATCCTTTTCCAAAGTAAAGAGTATTATTCTCTCACCGGTTACGGTGCTGATATCGGTGTGCAGACTTTTTACCTTGCACCCGGTAATAGATACTATGACTGCTTCAAGCAACGGTCGTCCTTTTTCCAGCAATGCAATACGTACCTGTTTGATAAGATCCCGTCCCTTGGTCTCTTCACCTGTGCTGACAAGTTGGTGCTCGGCCTGGGTGAGAACGCCTTTTAGACGGACCAGCACCATATCACCAAGAATGTAGGTTTTCGTCTCCAGTGGGCCGCGTCCCATGTACTCTTTTTCGAACTTGATAATGGCTTCGCTGATCTCAGCAACAATTTGTCCTTTGGTTTTGTTCATTTTACTAACCTTTATGTGAAATCAAAGTGAATCTGTCGGAATTTGCTCAGTAAACAAAGCGTTCGTTTTTGTCGAAAAGAAGTCTTTGTATTTTCAATTAGTCACAACTGGTAATAGGTATTACTCTGTTATCCATGGTTAGCTTAATATATTTCAACGTACGCAACTGGAGGAAAGACTGATGGATAGCTCAGTGCTTCTCGGTGTCACAACATTTGCATACTTACTGGCTGCATTCATTTATGTTGGCATCTTTATTTTTCGCAAGGAACAATATGGTGCTGTGGCCAGCACGGTAACAGTTCTTGCCCTTCTGGTCAATACCGGGGGGATTGGTCTGAGATGGATTGAATCACATCAGATGGGCTTTGGCTATGCGCCGCTGTCAAACATGTACGAATCATTGGTTTTCTTCTCCTGGTCCATAGCCGTTTTTTATCTGGGGCTGGAATACAAATATAAAAATCGTTTTCTTGGCGCCTTCGCCATGCCTTTTGCGGCTGTGGCGATGCTCCTGGCTGAGATGAAGAATCCCGAAATCAGACCTCTTGTGCCAGCCCTGCAAAGTAACTGGCTCATTGCCCATGTGGTCACCTGTTTTATTGGTTACGCCGCTTTTGCAGTTTCCAGTGGCCTCGGAGTGGTCTATCTGCTGAAAGACAGAAAAAAAGCAAAGGCTCAGGAAGGAAAATTTTTGTCACTGTTGCCTTCCCTGAGAACTCTTGACACGATCATGCACAAGACTCTGGTGATAGGATTTATCTGGCTGACAGCTGGGATAGTAACCGGAGCCATATGGGCAAACTCTGCCTGGGGAACCTATTGGAGTTGGGATCCCAAGGAGACCTGGTCACTGATTACCTGGTTTATTTATGCAACAGCCTTACATGCCAGATTCACAAGAGGGTGGGGTGGAAAGAGAATTGCCTGGTTTGCTATGGTCGGCTTTGTTTCGGTGATGTTTACTTACTACGGGGTGAACTATCTCCTGGCGGGCCTGCACAGTTACGGCTAACCATGTTAATCGACAGGTTCACATGAAGGCCGAGGATGCCAGGTTAAGCTGAGTTACCCGACGGACTGATGGCGGGAGGTCGTGAGTGGGGCGCCATAATGGGTGTTAAGGCGGAAGCGGAGAAAAAGGAGCAGCTGACAAAAGGGTATCGTTATCAGGCTAACGTTTACCGATGAATGCGATCTTTACTGCTGCCATTTTTAAAGTTGATTCTGAAAATAGTTCCGCCACCACTATTGTCCAGAATTTGCAGAGACCAGCCGTGGGCGTCGATTATTTTTTTCACGATTGGCAGTCCTAGGCCGGTGCCTTCCTTTTTCGTGGTAAAAAAGGGATCAAACACCTTTTGTCTTTTCGCAAGCGGTATGCCACTGCCATTATCAGCCACATCGAGAACCAGATTTCCGGGTGATGAATATGACAGTGTGATTGTAACTGTTTCCCCCTCGGGAGAGGCTTCAACAGCATTCTGTATCAGGTTGATAATCACCTGCTCAAAACGTACGCTGTCGAATTTGATATCTGTCGGTTCAGGGTTGGGGTGGTATTCAACAGATACTCTTTTCTTTCGGGCTGCCTCTTGTGCTTTAGCCTGTCCATTCCTGACAGTTGTATCTATATTTCCCCGCACCTTTGTCAAGGCCAAAGGTTTGGAGAAATCGAGCATATCCCCGGTCATCCGTTCCATCTTTTCGGTTTCCTGTATGATAAGGGTCAGCTTGGGGCGAGCCGGATCGTGATCGTTCATATTTTTTAAAATACGCCTGGCACAACCGCCAATAAGCATCAGGGGGGATCGCATGTCATGGGCAGCTGCAGCAAGGGACCTTCCCATGACAGCAAGGTTTTCTGCCTGTAACGCCATTTTTCTGGTAGCTGTCTCCCTGTCTTTTAGAGCACCGGTGAGTAGAGCCAGGCCGTTATAAAGACAGAGAGATAAAATACTATCCAGAGCATTCGGCGAAAGGCCTTGCCAGTGCCAGTAAATAAATGGCAGGTAAAATACTGTGATTGTAGTCGAAACCAGTAAGGCCCCACGTAAGCCAAACCAAAACCCAGCCAGAACAATCGGAACACAGTATAGCTCGCCGTAGAACACATGAAAATAATAGAGGCTCTGCTCGGTATTGTAATGCAGTAAAGTGATCCCAACTGTCAGGAACGCAAGGATTACCCATTTTTGCGCCAGTTTGATCCTGTTGTTTTTCATCAGCTTACTTTTTTCGTTGAAGAAGGCGATCTTTGCAAAATTAATACCTTGAGCTCTTCGATTTTTTTGTCGAGATCTTCCATGCTGATCTGTTGTAGATCCTGTTGTTCCTTTCTGTTTATTTTGTCACTTTCTTCGTTAAGAACATTTACCACGACCCCGATGACCATATTCAAAAAAGCAAAAGCAGTGAAAAAGATGAAACTGAGATAGTAGAGCCAGGAGAGGGGGTGCACTTTCATGGTTTCATACATGACATCGGTCCAGTCTTCAAAGGTCATGACCCGGAACAGAGTCAACAGTGAAATAGATATGTCACCCCACAGCTCTGGATTGATAGCGGCGAAGAAGGTGCTTCCAATGGCTGCATAAATGTAGAAAATGATAAACATTAAGCCGACGATATAACCAAGTTGAGGCAAAGCTACAAATAGCGAATTCAATAGCAGTCTCATCTCGGGTATAATGGAAACCATTCGCAGGACACGAAAGATCCGAATCAGACGTCCAATAACTGCAAGCTCACTATCCTGTATTGGGATCAGGCTGACAGTAACGATCAGGGTATCAAAAATATTCCAGCCCTGTTTGAAAAAATCTATCTTATTCTTTTCCCCCAGAAAGCGAATGGTGATTTCCGTCAGAAAAAAGAAGGTAATGAACCAGTCTAACAGGTGGACCACCTGGAGAAGACCGCGAGAAATATTATAGGTTTTTGCTCCAATAACCAGTGCTGAAAAAATAATTACTCCGATGACAAGAAACTCAAATAGTTTATTGCTGCGAAGTTTATCAAATTTTTCCTGTATTTTAATCGTTTGCATAATTACGTACTGAGACAGTGAAATTTAAAAGAGTTATGGGCTCAAGTTGTGCTGGAATGATAAAGCCGCCTGGTTTCACTGCCAAAACGGAACAGTTCAGCCTGTGCTTATTTTTCGCAGATGCCTCGATTTGAGAAAAAATGTCTATTCTCGGACAAGCTCCTAACATGAGCCGGAAGAATATTTTTAAAGCGCTTTTTAGTCTTATTTCCCCTCAATTACTCTATGTTATTGTGTCTAATCTGCCATACGAATAAATGTTCGCAGTATCGAACCTGGAACTCTTTTGGGTTCGATAAATCATGTCCATACGTTTTTCCATATTTTCCTTACATAGCAAGCTTATGCTTTCAACTTTGAACGATTATTGCGCAGTTTCTTTTCCACTTCCACGATTACATGGGCAGCAAGGCCGGCCACACCAATTTGCGCCCAGGAGCCTGCACCGATAGGTGCGCTGTGAAACAAACGGTTCATGATGGGCAAGTAGGTGTAGATGATCTGCATAAAAAGCATAACTGAAACACCTCCGAAGACCCACATGTTGCTAAAAACACCCAGCTGGAATATTGATTTAGTTAAAGAGCGGCAGTTAAACAGGTAAAAAAGCTCCATAATAACAAAAGTGTTTACCGCTACAGTACGCGCCTGTTCAAGGGAAGCGCCCTTTGCCAGTTCCCATTCAAAAAGACCAAAAGCGCCGATGAGCAGCAGGGTGCCCACCAGAAAAATCCTGGTGATCAATTCCCTGGTGAGAATGGGAATATCCGGATTACGCGGCTGTCGTTGCATAATACCCGGCTCCTTTGGTTCAAAGGCCAGCATCAGACCTAGGAAACCGGCTGTGGTCATGTTTATCCAGAGGATCTGAACCGGTAGAATGGGTAGCGTTATGCCGAGAAAAATTGCTGTCAGGATAACCATACCTTCTCCGAGGTTGGTGGGCAGAGTCCAGACAATAAACTTGGTCAGGTTATCAAACACACCGCGCCCTTCCTCCACCGCTGCCGCAATAGAGCTGAAATTATCATCAGTAAGTACCATGTCGGCTGCCTCCTTGGAGACATCTGTGCCGGTGATGCCCATGGCCACACCAATATTGGCCTGTTTCAGGGCCGGGGCATCATTAACTCCGTCACCGGTCATGGCCACCACATGACCATTTGTCTGGAGGGCATGTACCAGACGAATCTTCTGCTCTGGAGTGGCTCTTGCGAAGACGCTTGTCTCTTCAGCAGCCGTGGTTAATTCATCGTCTGAGAGTTTTTCAAGCATTGCACCGGTAAGTACTGCTTCGTTTCCTGGTTTATCAATGGTATCAGCGGAGATACCTATTTGCCCGGCAATGGCTGCGGCAGTTATCGGGTGATCCCCAGTAATCATTTTTATCTTGATTCCGGCATTCTGGCAGGTCTTCACCGCTACCACAACCTCGGCTCTTGGCGGATCGATCATACCCTGCAGGCCAAGAAATGTAAGTCCCGTTGCAACATCCACATGGTCTATTGTCATGGTGTGAGCCGGTAATTTTACACAGGCAAAAGCCAGTACCCGCAATCCTCTTGCCGCCATGCGGGAGACATCCCTATGGACCGTATCGCTGTGAAGTGTTTTGGTATTGCCGTCTTCATCCATTGCTACCGCGCATTTGGCAAGTATCTGTTCTACTGCACCTTTAATATAGACCATGCGTAGTCTGTCGCTACCTGTATCATGAAGGGTGGCCATATACTGGTACTGGGATTCAAAGGGAATTGAATCAAGACGGGGGTTCTGTGTCACGGTTTCCTTTCTGGTCAATCCGTTCTTGGCAGCTGACACAAACAGTGCTCCTTCTGTTGGATCGCCCTGTACCTGCCAGCTATTATCTTTTTCCAGAAGCAAACTATCGTTACACAGAATACCTGCCCGCAGACATTCGTTGAGTACGGTGCTGTGTCTATCTTCTGCCCCATCCTGTCTGAGAATTTGACCAAATGGAGCATAACCGGCTCCACTGACTTCGTAATGAACATCTCCGGCTATGATAGCCTGTACCGTCATCTGATTTTCAGTGAGCGTTCCTGTTTTGTCTGAACAAATAACCGTGGTACTGCCAAGAGTTTCCACAGCAGGTAGTTTACGGATGATGGCTCTGCGTTTTGCCATCCTGGAAACACCGATGGCAAGGGTAATGGTTATTGCAGCCGGTAGTCCTTCAGGAATCGCTCCTACCGCGAGAGCGACGGCAGCCATGAACATGTCAAAAAGCGATTGGCCCCACAGCAGACCCACTACCACAGTAATTGCAGCAAGAAGCAGGATAGCATAGAGCAGAATATGACTGAAATGGGCAATTTTACGGGTGAGGGGAGTGGCCAGATCCTGTGCCGAGGAAATGAGCCTGGAAATTCGGCCTACTTCAGTGTGGTCACCTGTCGCAATAACAATACCGGTTCCCTGGCCATACGTAACCATGGATGAGGCATAGGCCATATTTATTCGTTCTGCCAGGGGGGTGTCCTGCGCAAGCCTTTCCACTGTTTTTTCAACAGGTATCGATTCACCGGTTAAAGCAGATTCATCCACCTGTAGATTACGAACTTTCAGAAGCCGTAAATCGGCAGGTACCTTATCACCTGCCTGAAGCAGGACAATATCTCCGGGAACCAGCTCTGTTGATGGTATACGTTTTTTTTCTCCATTGCGCAGTACCGTGGCCTCTGCAACCATGGTATTGGCCAGCGCGGTAAGGGCACTTTCTGCCTTGGACTCCTGGATGAAACCAATAATTGCATTGACCAGGATCACAGCGAAGATCACCCCTGAATCGACCCACTCCTGCAATACCGCGGTAATGACGCCAGCCGCTATCAGGATATAGATTAGAGGCTGATGAAATTGCATTAGAAATCGCATCAATACATTCTGGCCCTGCTTCGCGGTGAGTGCATTGGCACCGAGTTGATGCAAACGCTGCTCTGCCTCTTCATGCATCAGCCCTTTTTTACGGTCACTGGTGAGCAGGTGAGTTATTTCATCCGTTGGGAGGTGGTGCCACTCTTTATCTGACAATGATCTGTTTTTCATGCTGTCAATTTTCCAGCTCTGCTATTGGTTAGCCCAGATTTCTCATCAGTTCAGACGGCGTCAGGTTCAAAGTTTTTTGTAGAAAACTATAGTAACCTATGTTTACTACAAAAATACTGCAGAAGATGACGTCGTCTGGACTGACCTTTGGTGA
>JGI11705J14877_10000512_pt1 | contig 24203 bp, 21 predicted proteins | sample Etolaghawater15m_FD_14877 | JGI IMG/M metagenome (IMG submission 14877)
CTTCGAATTGGCGATCTGGCTTGTGCAAGATCAACTCAGCCATAAAGGTGAGACATTGGCGGATGAGAATGGAAAAATTATTTATTTGCCGCAGCCGGAGCGTGATATCAGTGATTTATAGGGTTCGCGTAGACTACTATAATTGCATGGTAGGCAAAATTCCCGATCAATGGCCACCGCTGGATACATGGAACAACTGACCGACCCCATCTTCAAACTTGATGCCATCGCCATTAACGGCGAGGGCGAACGGGTGCCCTTTTCACTTTCTATTTTTCGTGGGGGGATTGAGGAGCTTGGGCATTTTTGCTTGGTTCGCTGCCCGTACATTAGAAGCCGAGATTTGAAGATTATTGGCGGTGATCATGAAGAAGCCCTGGCAAATGCCATTTTATTCACCGAAAGCTACCTCAAAAACACTGGGACGCGGTTGGTCGATCATGGTGGCCGAGAAGTCTGCTTGCCACCGTATGAATACACCGTAGAAGAGCCGTAAAGGTTCTGAAACGGCATAGCCTACGACATACGTGTCCTGTTTCTCCCAATTTTGAACTTACTCATTCCCTGTTACACGCTGCGGGAATATCCACACGATCAGCTTGATCCCTATCAATGACGCCGTCTCCAATACTTAGATAATGACGACATTATTCGGATCAAACGGGTGTGGAACATGGTGAAACGATGGCGGGATAATGATGTTGTGCACCTTGATCTGCGAGGGCTTGCGCCGCCGGAGCCCATGATCAAAGTCCTGTCGGAAATTGACGGTGGTGCGGATTATCCGATCATTCTCCACTTGGAACGAGACCCCATCTTTCTCTATCAGGAACTGGAAGAACGGGGCTGGTCTGGCCGACTCATGACTGAAGAGCAGATTAATGCGTCGGGAGAAGCCGTTGTTATGATCGAATTAAAACCGGATGTAACGCGGTGAGCGATCAAGGCCCCGAACTTCCCAATTTTCAGCCTGAGGCTTTTCCCGGTGCGATCCTGGCCGGCGCGCAGAGCCGCTTGATCCCGTACGCGATACCGTTGCGGTTTTTTGTCGCGGCCAGCATATTCCAGATTGTGGCGTGGGGGTTGGTGGCGTATGGGCACGTGGACGTTTCGGCTTTTTTCGGCGGTTATGGCGTGGTTTTGGCCGCGCTGCATGCACTGACGTTGGGGGTCTTGGCGATGACCGCTATGGGGGCCTCTTATCAGTTGTTGAGCGTAGCCACCGGCGTTGTCCTGAAATCGCTGTTGCTCTGTCGGCTGTCGTCGTGGCTGTACATTCCGGGAACAGGGCTGTTGGTCTACGCCATGTTTGTCGGCAACACCCATGTGATGTTGCTGGGTGGTGTTTTGGTGGTTGCTGGGTTGGCCCTGTTTGGCATGACCATTGGCAACGTGTTTTGGCATACCCAGTCCCTGCAAGCGACGGAGCGCCATGGCTGGGTCGCCTTGATCAGTATGGCTTTGCTTGTCGTTGCCGGGTTGTCCTTGATCGTTGATTTCAATACGGGCTTTTTGGGTGTTGGCCTATTGCCCGAGCATGCCAAGCTGGCGCTTAGCCATGGCTTGCTCGGCGGGTATGGCTTCATGGGGTTTTTGGTCATGGGCTTCAGTTACGTGCTGGTGCCGATGTTTACTTTATCGCCAACCCCCAACCCAAAGCTTGCGGGCGTGGCCTTGGGCATCAATTTGGCGGGACTCGTTCTGGCCATCGGCGGCGTCTTGTTTGGCTACACCGCGGCCATGATCGTGGCGGCGGTCCTGGGCCTCGCGGGCGCCAGCATTTATCTGCATCTGATGTTGAAGGCGCTGCGCACGGGGATGAAACGCCGTCTCGGCTTGTCGTTCGTGATGGTTCGCGCCAGTTGGGGATTGTTCATGGCATCGATTGTCATCGGTGGGTTGGCCGCGTTGGTGCCGCTCGATTTCAACGCACTGCCCCTGTTCGGCTTTATCCTCATTTTCGGTTGGTTGCTCACCTTCCTTACGGGGATTTTACAACGCATTTTGCCCTTTTTGGCGACGATGCATGCCCACAAACTTGGCCGCCGCGCCCCGCGTCTGTCGGAAATGGGGCATCAAAACATCACGCTGAAAATGCATGCGCTGTGTCACGCCGTCGCCTTGGCTTTGGTGTCGCTCGGCATCGTTACAGGGCTGGATTTGTTGGTTCTGGTGGGCGGCGGCCTTGGTGTGGTGGGGGCTGTTGCCTTCTTGTGGTTCGCCCTGGGCGTCAGTGAAACGGTTATGACGCTGTACAGAACAGAAGAACAATCAAAATAAACAAAAAAGGAGAACGTTGGATGGAGTATTCCCTCAACATCTGTAAGACCCTGCACAGCGATCATATGGCAACGGTTCGTATGCTTGAAGATTTGGAGGAAGCACTGAGCAAGATCGGTCGTAACTCGGTGCCGAACGAACTCTCACCCGAACTCACCAACCTGTTGAATGGGCTGGTTGCCATAATGCAAACGGAAATCTCCAGCCACTTTAGCTTTGAGGAAGAAAATTTATTTATCCGCCTCGAGCAAATGGGGGATATGCCGATGCTGTCCATCTTGCGCAGTGAACACGACACGATCCGTCCGTTGGCGGAAAAGCTGACCGAGGCAATCGAAACCCTGTTGGCAGGCGGCATGACGTCCGAGATCTGGGCATCGGTTTACGACATGGGCATGGAGTTGGCGGAACGCGAAGTCTTCCATATTCAGAAGGAAGAGATGGGGTTTTTGCCGCTGCTGGAACATGTCCTCACGTCCTAGGAGGACCAAGCCCTAACGACCGCTTTCGCCGCAGCGAAATAATGGAACTTTACACCGTTTTTCAACCTGCATGCCCTGAGTGAAACCATTTCATTCGATCCCCCAAGCAGCAAACACACCTGTGACGGACCCGCGTGCTTCTATTTGGCGACGGCTGGATAGGTGGCGCGGCGTGACCACACAATCACGGCAGCGGCGGTGATGTTCATGATCAAGGCATAGGTGATGGCTGGAACCACCAAGATCGGGTTGCCCAGCACCGAGACCGCGATGAAGATGGCCAAGGCGGCATTTTGCAATCCGCACTCCAACATGATCGCAATGGTATCGGCGCGTCCCAGGCCTAAGACCAAGGCAGAAACAACCCCCAGCGTCATGGTTGCCACATTGAGCATCACCAGGCGCGGGCCGATATCGGTGAAGTAGGTGAGGATGTTTTCCATCTGGCCGACAAAAGCACTGGCGACGATCAGGGCAAAGATGATGGTGGCCAATTGGCGGGCTTTGGGGCGCGCCCAATTGGCCCAGGCGGGTCGCTTGGCTTGCAACGCCATGCCCAGCACAATCGGTAAACTGGTGACCACGAGAATCGACGCGATGATGCGTCCAAACGGCATCTGAATGGTGGTGGCCGCATCGGGGGCCAGACCCAGGATATGGGTTTGCGCCAGGCCTAAGATGATTGGCACGGTGAGCACGCTGGCCAAGCTGGCGATGGCGGTCATGGACACCGACAGCGCTGCGCTGCCGCTCGCCAAGGTGGTCAGCAAATTCGACGTGATGCCCCCCGGTGCCGCCGCCAAAATCATCAAACCCAAAGCAAATTCGGGGCGTCCATCATAGCCGATCAGAACGACCAGGGCGATCAGGGGCAACAGGACGATTTGATTAACCAGTCCCACCAAAATGGCGCGGGGCGCACGAAACACCCGTGTGAAATCGCGCAGCGTCAGACCCAAGCCGATGGCAAACATGATGAAGGCGAGGCCTAGGGGCAGCAGACTTTGCATGGGTTGATCAATTCCTTGTGGGCGTATGCTTTGGGGCTTCGCGGCCGAGAGGTTTGCGCACGGCACCCTTTTTTTCGGCCACAAGGCACAATAAATCGTGCGCAATCGTAGCGGCATTGATGGCTGTCAATTCAGAGACGTCATAAGCCGGGGCGACTTCGACCACATCCATGCCGACCAAATTGAGCGCGCCCAAGCCCCGCACAATGTCCAACGCTTGTGCTGATGTCAGCCCGCCCGGAACCGGTGTGCCGGTGCCGGGGGCGAAGGCCGGGTCCAGGCAGTCGATGTCAAAGGTCAGGTAGGCTTGCGTGTCGCCAACCCGTTCTCGTATCGCTTCTATGGTGGCGTCCACGCCGTTGCGGTGAACCCAGGGTGAGGTGAGAATGTCAAAGCCGTGATCCGAGTCGTTGTGAGTGCGGATGCCCACTTGGATGGAGTGCTCAACCTTCAGCAGCCCCTCATTTTTGGCGCGCAGAAACATGGAGCCGTGATCAAAGCGTTTGCCGTCATCTTCCCAGGTGTCGGGATGGGCGTCAAAGTGAACCAGCGCGACCGGGCCGTGCTTCGCGGCCACGGCGCGCAAGATGGGATAGCTGACGAAGTGATCGCCGCCAAAGCTGAGCGGCAGGACGTTGGCGTCTAAAATACGCGCGATATGCCTTTCGATCGTATCGACAACTTGGTCGGGATACTGGGCATCGACAAAACAATCGCCGACGTCCACCACCGCCAAATGGTCAAACGGATCAAATCCAAAGGGAAAGGCGGAAAGCTCGGCCAATTGTACGGACGCTTGACGAATGGCGCGCGGCCCCAAGCGGGCGCCGGAGCGATAGGTGGTGGCGCAGTCATAGGGAATGCCGCTGACCGCGACGTCGGCGCCGGTCAGGTCTTCGGTGTATTTGCGGCGTAAAAAGCTCACCGCGCCGCCATAGGTCATTTCCGGCCAGCGGCCATACAGGTCGTTTTTGCGAAAGGCTTGGTCGCCGCGATTTTGGTCCGACATAATGATTTTGTCCTCAGGTTGCAAACCTCAGTATACGGCAATTCGGCGGCTGATAAAGGGTTACAGCAAATCCCTCAGCTTGAAATACGCCATGGCCAAAACCAGGGCCGGTTTGCGCATCAGCGCCCCGCCGGGAAACGACATGTGGGGAATGCGGGTGAAAACATCAAAGCGCTCAGCTGTGCCTTGAACGGCCTCAGCCATGAGCTTTCCCGCCAGTCCCGTGAGTAAAATCCCATGCCCGGAAAAGCCGTGAGCGAAAAAAATGTTTTTGCCCACGCGGCCAAAGTGCGGCAAACGATTGACGGTGATGGCGACGTTGCCACCCCACGCATAATCGATGCGGGTCCCCGCCAGTTGGGGGTAAACCTTGTTCATGGTGGCCCCCATGGTTTGTTTCAAATCGAACGGGACCAAGCCGGAATAGCTGACCCGTCCGCCAAACAACATGCGGTTATCGGCGGACAGTCGCCAATAGTTGAGCACGAAGTTGATATCGACCACGCCATCGTCATCACGAATAAGGCTTTTGGCCAAAGCGTCATCCAACGGTTCCGTCGCGACCATAAAGGTGCCCACGGGCATGATTTTGCGGGCGAGTTGCGGTTCCAGCTTTTCCAGGTAGGCGTTGGCGCACAATATTACATGGGCGCACGTGACCGAGCCCTGGGCGGTGGTGATGACAGGGGTGGTGCCTTCCGCTATATGGGTGGCGGGGGTGTGCTCATAGATGATGGCTCCCGCGCGTTCCGCCGCCGCCGCCAAGCCCAAAGTATAATTGAGCGGGTGCAGATGGCCGCTGCCCGGATCCTTAAGCGCGCCGATGTATTTGTCGCTGCCCACCCGCGCGCGGGCTTCGCTACGGTCAAGCATTTGCAGACCGGGATAGGCGCAGTCGCTTTCCAGTTCGTCTTTGAAGGTTTGCAATTCGTGCAACTGGCGGGGTTTGATGGCCATCATCAGATGGCCCCATTTCAGATCGCACGCGATGGCGTGGGTGGCGACGGTTTCAGCCAGCAAATCTTTGGCTTTCAGGCCCAACTCCCAAAGGTTTTTGGCATCGTCCGGCCCCACCAGAGACGCGATCTCGCGCACCGTCTTGTTGTAGCCGATGATGGCCTGTCCGCCGCTGCGTCCAGACGCGCCCCAACCGACTTGGTGGCTTTCTAACACGACCACCTTGAATCCTTGTTGCGCCAAATGTAATGCCGCCATAGACCCTGTGATGCCCGCGCCGATCACGCACACGTCGCACTGGACGTCGCCCTTTAAAGGGGCACGCTGGGGTGATGGGTTGGCGGAGGCCGCATAATACGAGTCCGCATGACGGGTGTTGTGAATCGTGCTCATGGGCTCACTCTAAAACGTTTGGGGGCAAAAGGGGTGAAACGATGGCCTTGTTGGGGTTTTTTGTGCGGCTAATATTGTCCATTATATTTTAAGGTGCGAATAGGGAAAGGTTTGTGGCGTTGCTTCTGCTTTTGCCCATCAGTACGGCATAATCAATTGCAACAGCGCGCATTTTACAATGCCAGTCATATTTTATAAAGGTTCTATTCGTGCCTTGTTGGTCGTTTGTGGGCATGGTAGTGTTGCATATATCAAACGTTTGGCCGTTATGGCTTTGTTTTCATTGAGGTGAAAAGACAATCATGCGCTCCGTGCCCATTGTTGCAGTTTCTTCGTGCATTAAGGAAGTCGACGGCTATGCGAACTATGCGGTCGGCATAAAGTATGTCAACGCGCTGGCTGAAGCCGCTGGCGTGGCGCCGATTATTCTGCCTTCACTCGGTTCCGGCACCCATGCCGAAGACGTTTTGAAGGTGTGTGACGGTCTCTATCTGACCGGCAGCGTTTCCAACGTGGAACCCCATCATTTTGGCGGTGAGCCCAGCGAAGCCGGGACCTTGCACGATCCCCAGCGCGACGCCACGATTTTACCGCTGATCCGCAAGGCGGTCCAAGAGGGTGTGCCGGTGTTTGCCATTTGCCGGGGATTTCAAGAAATGAACGTCGCCTTTGGCGGTACGTTGCATCAAAAAGTCCACGTCGTAGCGGGCAAGATGGACCACCGCGAAGACCGCACGCAGACCCCCGAGGTCTATTTTGGCCCTGCCCATGAGGTTGAGTTGGTTGAAGGCGGTTTGTTGCACGGCCTCGCCGGGGCCTCCCGCGTGACGGTCAATTCACTGCACGGTCAGGGCGTGGCGCAACTGGCGCCGGGCCTTGAGGTTGAGGCCACTGCACCGGATGGTCTCATCGAAGCCTTTTGCGTCAAAGGTGCCAAGGCGTTTGCCCTGGGTGTGCAGTGGCATCCCGAATGGAAAGTCATGGAAAACGCATTTGCACGTGCATTGTTTGAGCGTTTCGGCGAAGCTTGCCGGGAACGCGCTGAGAAAAGAAATGAGCGATGACACATTTGGATAAAATTATCGATATTGATGCGTGGTGCATTGAGCATCGGATCACCGAAGTTGAATGCCTGATCCCCGATATTTCGGGCATTCCGCGCGGGAAAATCTTGCCGTCGGAAAAGTTTCTCAAGGGCATTCAGACCGATACCCATCGTATGCCGGAAAGCATGTTCACCCAGACCGTTACGGGCGACTTTCCCGAAACCTTCGAATTGGTGTCGGTGGTCGACAAAGATGTGGTGATGCGCCCCGACCCCAGCACCATCCGTCCGGTGCCTTGGTATACGGAGCCGACCGCGCAAGTGATTTGCGATTGCGTCTACACCGACGGCACGCCTGTGGATATTTCATCGCGCCAAGTGCTGCGCGAGGTGTTGGCCCTCTACGAAGACAAAGGCTGGAAGCCGGTGATCGCGCCTGAGGTCGAGATGTATCTGGTGAAGAAAAACATCGACCCCGATTATCCGTTGGAACCGCCCATTGGTCGATCCGGCCGTCCGGAAACGGGCCGTCAAGCCTTTGGCATCGATGCCGCCAACGAATTCGATGAAGTCTTTGAAGACGTCTACGATTATTGCGAAGCCGAACGCATCGACATCGATACCCTCAATCACGAAGGCGGCGCCGCACAGATGGAGGTGAATTTTCTCCACGGCGACTCCCTTGATTTGGCCGATCAGGTTTTTTTGTTCAAGCGCACGCTTCGTCAAACCGCTATCAATCACGGTGTTTACGCCACCTTTATGGCCAAACCCATGCAAAGAGAAGCAGGCAGCGCCTTGCATATTCACCAAAGTGTTTACGACATGGAGACGGGTAAAAACGTCTTTAGCGACGACGGTGACGGCGATACGCCCCTGTTTATGTCCTGTGTGGCAGGCATGCAGACTTACGCCCCGGTGATGATGCCTTTGTTTGCGCCGAACGTGAATTCTTACCGTCGTTTTGCCTATGAAGAAGCCCCCATCAACACCCATTGGGGGTTGGACAACCGCAGTTGCGGTTTGCGCATTCCGCGTTCCGACCCGGCGTCTCGGCGGGTCGAAAACCGGCTGCCGGGTGCGGACGTTAATCCTTATCTGGCGATTGCGGCGACCCTGGCGTGCGGCTATTTGGGCATGATCGAAAATTTGACGCCGACGGCACCGGAATACGGCAACGCTTACATTCTGCCCAAAACCTTACCCACCCACTTGTCAGACGCCTTGAAGCGCTTTGAACAGAACGCGTCGGTGCGCAAGATACTGGGTGATCGGTTCGTCGATTTGTTCTGCATGGTTAAGCGTGAAGAACTGGTGACCTACGATCAAGTGATCAGTTCGTGGGAACGTGAACATTTGTTATTGAACGTCTGATCTGACGTGTGGCTCCCCCAAAAAGGATAATTCAATGTCCAATGCCCTGAACAGCACCCTCGAATGGCAGCAAGAAGATCGCGACCACCATCTGCATCCGTTTACGGATATTGCGCAGTTGAGCAAAAAGGGGGTGCGCGTCATCACCCGGGGCGAGGGCGTGTACATCTGGGATTCTGAGGGTGAAAAAATCATCGACGGCATGTCGGGTCTGTGGTGCGTCAATTTGGGCTATGGCCGCAAAGAACTGAGCGATGTGGCGGCTAGGCAGATGAACGAATTGGCCTTTTACAATACCTTTTTTCAAACCACGACCATGCCCGCCACGGCTTTGGCGACGTTGTTGTCGGAGGTGACGCCCGCAGGCTTTAACAACGTCTTTTATGGCAACTCGGGGTCCGAATCCAACGACACCGTGGTGCGTTTGGTGTGGCGCTATTGGGACACCAAGGGCCAGCCCAGCAAAAAGACCTTCATCGCCCGCAACAACGCCTATCACGGCAGCACCCTGGCCGGGGCCAGCCTAGGCGGGATGGGCTATATGCACAAACAAGGCCCGTTGCCTCTGGCCGGATTTGAGCACATTGAACAGCCGCATTGGTATTTTAATGGCGGCGATTTAACCCCCGACGAATACGGCTTGGTGGCTGCGCGCAAACTGGAAGATAAAATTCTGGAGCTGGGTGCCGACAATGTGGCGGCGTTTATCGGCGAACCGATCCAAGGTGCTGGGGGGGTGATTGTGCCGCCCGACACCTATTGGCCTGAAATTCAGCGCATTTGTCGGAAATACGACGTGTTGCTGGTGTCCGACGAAGTGATCTGCGGATTTGGCCGCACCGGGGCGTGGTTTGGCTGCCAATCCTTTGGTTTTGAGCCAGATTTGATGACCATGGCCAAGGGCATGTCGTCGGGCTATATCCCCATTTCCGGGGTGATGGTGCATGATCGCATCGTCGAGGTTTTGAAAGACAGCGGTGATTTTAATCATGGCTACACCTACTCTGGTCACCCCGTGTCAACCGCCGTGGCTCACGCCAACATCACCATTTTGCGCGATGAAGCCATTGTCGAGCGGGTCAAAACCGATATCGGGCCTTATTTTCAAGGGCGTTTGCAAGAATTTGTGGATCATCCGCTGGTCGGACAGGTGCGCGGTCGCGGCTTGATTGCGGCGCTGGAATTGGTCAAAGATAAAGAAACGCGCAAAGGCTTCGAAAAAGTTGGCGAAGTGGGTATGATCTGTCGTAATCATTGCTTTGAGAATAATATCATCATGCGTGCGACTGGGGATGCGATGCTATTGGCGCCGCCATTGGTGATCACCAAAACGGAAGTTGATGAACTGATGGAAAAAGCCCACATGTGCCTGGATATGACGGCAAAAGATCTTGGCATCATGTAAGGCCTGTGTACTTGAGTTTCTTATTTTTTGTGGGAGCTAATTGATGAAAAAATTAAGTGCAGCACTTTTGGCCGTAGCCGGGTTGGCCTTAGGTGCGTGTGGCGATAAGCCAGAAGAAAAAGTTGTGAACGTCTATAACTGGTCGGACTATATCGACGAGCAAATTCTCACCGACTTCACGGCTGAGACCGGCATCAAAGTTGTTTATGACGTTTTTGATTCTAACGATGTGTTGGAAACCAAGTTGTTGGCAGGCTCGTCGGGTTACGACGTGGTGGTGCCGTCGGGGACCTTCTTGGCGCGGCAAATCAATGCCGGTGTGTTCCAAAAGCTGGACAGAGCCAAGCTCACCAACTGGGGCAATCTTTGGGATATGGTTTTGGAGCGCACCTCCATTTGGGATCCGGGTAACCAGTACGCGGTCGATTACATGTGGGGTACCACGGGTATTGGCTACAACACCAATCAAGTGGCTGAGCGCATGGCGGATGCACCGGTGAATTCGTGGGACTTGGTCTTCAATCCAGAAGTCGCTGCCAAGTTCGCCGATTGCGGTATCTATATGCTCGATACCGCCGATGAAATGATTCCCGCGGCGCTGAATTACATCGGGGAAAATCCAGACAGTAAAGACCCGGCCGTGATTGCCAAGGCCGAAGCCGTGCTGATGGCCATCAGACCGTTTATCCGCAAATTCCATTCATCCGAATACATCGACGCCTTGGCCAATGGCGATGCGTGCGTCGCGATCGGTTGGTCGGGTGATATCTTGCAAGCCCGTGATCGCGCCGCCGAAGCCAAAAACGGTGTCGAGATCACTTATGTGACTCCGGATGGCGGTGCGCAAATGTGGTTTGACATGATGGCCATTCCGGCTGATGCCAAACACCCCGACAATGCGCATACGTTTATCAACTACATCATGCGCGCCGAGGTGATGGCGAAAGCGTCGAACTATGTTTTCTACGCCAATGGCAACAAAGCCTCGCAGGAGTTTTTGACCTCTGACGTGATCGGTGATCCGGCAATTTATCCGACTCCCGAAGCGTTGAAGAAGCTGTTTATCATCACGCCTTATAGCTCGGATGTTCAGCGTGTGCTGACGCGCATCTGGACGCGGGTGAAAAGTGGTCAATAAGTTCTGAGAAATCAGCCGTCCCACCTTATGGTGGGGCGGTTTTTCAGCCCACATCAAAAGGTGCCAAGCGCCATGATTGAAGCCAATTCTCAAGAGCGCACGGTGTTTGCGCCGTGGAATGAAGCGGACAAAGAACCCTTTGTGCGGATTGAGAACGTTACCAAAAAATTTGGTAATTTCGTCGCAATCGATAACATCTCTCTGAATATATTTGAGCGCGAGTTTTATGCTCTGCTCGGCCCCAGCGGGTGCGGCAAGACCACGCTCTTGCGCATGCTGGCGGGTTTTGAAATCCCCACCTCTGGGCGCATCATTATTGACGGCGAAGACATGTCAAAGGTGCCGCCGCACAAACGGCCCGTGAATATGATGTTTCAATCTTATGCGCTGTTCCCGCATATGACGGTTGAACAAAACATCGCCTTTGGCTTGAAACAAGACCGCCTGCCCAAGGCGGAAATTGCCGACCAAGTCGAGCGCATGATCAATTTGGTGAAGCTGAATGCGTTTGCCAAGCGCAAACCCGAACAACTGTCCGGCGGCCAGCGTCAACGGGTCGCGTTGGCGCGGTCCTTGGCGAAAAATCCGAAAATGCTTTTGTTGGATGAGCCCCTTGGCGCGCTGGATAAAAAGCTGCGCGAAGAAACACAATTCGAGTTGATGAACATTCAAGAAAAACTCGGCATCACCTTCGTCATCGTCACCCACGACCAAGAAGAAGCCATGACCGTATCGTCGCGGATCGCCGTGATGGACAGCGGCACCGTGGCGCAAATTGCGCCGCCTGCGGAAATCTATGAATTTCCAAATTCGCGCAAGGTTGCCGACTTTATCGGTGACGTGAATATTTTTGAAGGCCGTATCGCCGATGTTCAGGCCGACAGCGCGCAAATCCTCATCAATGCCAGCGACGTTCCGGTGCGCACTGGACGCAGCGTTGAGGCCGCGCTGGGCGAAACCGTGTGGGTTGCCGTGCGCCCGGAAAAGATGATCGTCTCGCTGAACCCGCCCAAAAATATGACGGAAAATGTCTTGAAGGGGGAAGTCTGGGACATTGGTTATTTGGGCAAGTTGTCCGTTTATCATGTGCGTCTGGAAGATAAGCGCATGGTGACGGTGGCCATGACCAATCGTTACCGGGAAACGGAGCACACCATCACGTGGGAAGATTCCGTTTACGTGTCGTGGGCGCCGAACGCCTCTGTCGTGTTGATGAGCTGAGCGGGGTGGTTATGACATCACCCGGTCCAATAAAGAAAAAACACAAAGGTTTGCCCCTCGTATCGGGCGGTTTGGTGAGCATGATTTGCGAGTGTCCACCGTATCGTTGGGCGGCGTCTAAGTGTTATCGATGGGGCCTGCAAGGCCGCTCCTTGACGGTGATGGTTCCGTATCTCTGGCTGGTGCTTTTGTTTTTGGCCCCGTTTCTGATCGTCGTTAAAATCAGCTTTTCCGAAATTCGTATCGCCATCCCGCCGTATGCGCCGCTGTTTGAAATGATCGACGGCCTTTACGTTCAACTCAATTTGCATATGGCGAACTATCAGCGTTTGTTTCACGACGATCTCTATATGTATGCGTATCTGAGCAGCTTGCGTATCGCGGCGGTCTCAACGGTGCTGACGCTGCTGGTGGGCTATCCGATTGCTTACGGCATGGCGCGTGCGCCTAAGTCTTGGCGATTGCCGCTTTTGATGTTGGTTATTTTGCCCTTTTGGACGTCCTTTCTGATCCGCGTTTATGCTTGGATCGGCATTTTGAAAACCGAAGGGTTTCTCAATATGTTTTTGCTGTGGATCGGCGTGATTGATGAGCCGTTGGTGATTTTGCACACCAACATCGCCGTCTATATCGGCATCGTATATTCCTATCTGCCGTTTATGATTCTACCGCTCTATTCCAGTTTGGAAAAAATGGATCATTCGCTGTTGGAAGCGGCTGCGGATTTGGGTTGCCCACCGCACAAAGCGTTTTGGAAGGTGACCTTCCCGCTGTCGCGCCCGGGTATCATTGCGGGCTGTTTCTTGGTGTTTATTCCGGCAGTGGGGGAATTCGTGATCCCCGATCTTTTGGGCGGATCAAGCACCTTGATGATCGGCAAAACCTTGTGGTCTGAATTCTTCAACAACCGAGATTGGCCGCTGGCGTCCGCCGCAGCCGTAATCTTGTTGCTGTTGCTGGTGGTGCCAATCGTGTGGTTCCAACGTTTCCAATCCAACCGTTCTCAGCTTGGGGAATAGGGGGGCATATGATCAAGTCGTGGAGTTGGTTCAACAAGGTTTCGCTCATTGTCGGGTTCGCCTTTTTGTACGTGCCGATCATATTGCTGGTGATCTACAGCTTTAATGAATCCCGACTGGTCACCGTATGGGCCGGATTTTCCACCAAGTGGTACGGCCAGTTGTTCCAAAATGAAGGCATCATGAATGCCGCCATGGTGACTTTGAAGGTGGCGTTTTTGTCGTCAACATTGGCAACTATATTTGGCACCATGGCCGGATTTTCCATGGTGCGGTTTGGTCGCTTTCGCGGACGCACGTTGTTCAACGGCATGATTTACGCACCGTTGGTGATGCCGGAAGTCATCACCGGGCTGTCGTTGTTGCTGATGTTTGTTGCCATCTCGTTGGATCGGGGCATATGGACCATCACCTTGGCCCACACCACCTTCGCCATGTGCTATGTGGCCGTTGTGATCCAAGCGCGGCTCAATGCGTTTGATCGTTCCATTGAAGAGGCCGCGATGGATTTGGGCTGTCCGCCGTTGAAAACATTTTTCGTCATCACCTTGCCAATTATTCTGCCCGGCGTCTTGTCGGGCTGGTTGTTGTCCTTTACGCTTTCGTTGGATGATTTGGTGATCGCCAGCTTCACGACGGGTCCGGGTGCGACCACCTTGCCGATGAAAATTTATTCTATGGTGCGTTTTGGCGTAACGCCCGAAATCAATGCGGTGTCGACCATCTTGATCGGGATCATCGCGACCGGTGTCTTGCTGGCGTCGGTGCTGCATAAGCGTCGCGAAAGCCAACGCAAAAATGATGAATTACTGGCTTCTGCCATCCCTTGAACTCTTTGAGGGACACATGTCGAAGCGTACAAATGGAGATGATTTTATGACCGCCACCTGCCTGGACCGGCCCGACCCTGAGGTCTCACGCAAAGAAGCGGAAGCCTTTTTGACCAAGTTTCCCCGAATCGAGCATTTGGATGCGCTGTTTCTTGATATCAACGGCATCATGCGGGGCAAGCGCTATCCGCGCACGGAAATCCCCCATCTGTTTGAAAAAGGTATGTTGATGCCGTATTCGGCCATGATCGTGGATGTGACCGGCAACACGTCGGACGCGGGCGGGGTTGGTTTTAGCGATGGCGATCCGGATGGCGTGATGTACGCGGTGCCGGGAACCTTGGTGCCGGTGCCGTGGGCGCATGAGCCGACGGCGCAGTGCATTGTTTCCTTTGACGGCACCAATGGCGGTAAAGAATTTCTGGAAGCGCGCAATATTTTGCGTCGTGTGGAAGATCGTTTGAACGCAGATGGTCTGTACACCGTGTGCGCCATGGAACTGGAATTTTATCTCATCGATCCCCAGCGTACCCCGGACGGTCGCCCCCAAGCGCCGATTTCGCCCGCCACGGGTGAACGGGAAATTTCCACCCAAGTTTATGGCATGGAAGAACTGGAAGACTATTCGGCCGTGCTCAGCGATATCGAAAAAACCTGTCATGCTCAGGGCATTCCAGCTTATACCGCCAGCGCCGAATACGCCGCCGGGCAGTTTGAGGTGAACTTGAAGCATTCCTCTCCTGCCGTTTCGGCGGCTGATCATGCCGCGCTGCTGTGCCGGGTGGTGCGCAACGTGGCGCTTGAGCATGGCTTTCGCGCGACCTTTATGGCCAAGCCGTTTTTGGATCAGGCGGGCAATGGGTTGCACATGCATGTGAGTGTTTGCGACAAAGACGGCGTCAATCTTTTCGCCAACGGGGATGACCCGCATACAAACACGACCCTGCGTCATGCCATCGGCGGCATGCAGGCGGGGTTGTTTGAATCCATGGCGGTGTTTGCCCCGTGCATCAATGCCTATCGTCGCTATCAGTCCAATATTTATGTCCCCATGGGCAAAACCTGGGGGGTCAATAATCGCTCTTTGGCGTTCCGTATTCCGTTAAGTGAAGGCAACGCGCGGCGTATTGAACATCGGGTCGCGGGTGCCGACGCCAATCCTTATTTGGCGCTGGCGGCGGTTTTGGCATCCCTGCATTATGGTATCGTCCATGAAATTGATCCCGGCGAGGCCACCACAGGAAACGGCGGTGTTGAGCCTGACGTGGATTTCCCGCGCACCATCGAAGACAGCCTGACGGCGTTTAGTGAGGGGGCTATTTTGCGCGATTATTTTGGCGAGTGGTATTGCGATATCTATCAGCTCACCAAAATCGCCGAAGTCACCAGTTTCCGCGATTACATTTCCAAGCGAGAATATGACTGGTACTTGTAGAGTTTTGCTTCAACGAACAAAAAACCCCCGCACCGAAGTGCGGGGGTTTTTGTTTTGAGCCTTGAGCTGAACGCTTAAAGCGGGCTCGGGTCTGGGGAGCGTGAGCTTAGAAGCCCATGCCGCCACCCATGCCGCCCATGCCGCCGCCCATGCCGCCCATGTCGCCACCCATGCCGCCGCCAGCACCAGCCGGTTCCGGCTTGTCAGCGATCATGGCTTCGGTGGTGATCAGCAGGCCTGCAACGGATGCAGCGTCTTGCAAAGCGGTGCGCACGACCTTGGTCGGGTCGATGATGCCGGCTTTGACCAGGTCTTCAAAAATACCAGTCTGAGCATTGTAGCCCCAGTTGGTGTCTTTGGATTCCATCAGCTTGCCGGAGATCACGGCGCCATCGGCACCTGCGTTCTGTGCGATCTGACGGACCGGGGTCAAAATGGCGCGACGGACGATGTCGATGCCAACGCTCTGGTCGGGGTTCTCGCCTTCCAGTTTAACCAAGGCTTTCGTAGCGTACAGAAGGGCCGTGCCGCCACCGGGGACGATGCCTTCTTCAACCGCTGCGCGGGTTGCGTGCAGGGCGTCGTCAACGCGGTCTTTGCGTTCTTTGACTTCGATTTCAGAGCTGCCGCCAACGTGGATCACGGCAACGCCGCCGGCCAATTTGGCGAGACGCTCTTGCAGTTTTTCCTTGTCGTAGTCGGAAGAGGTTTCTTCGACTTGAGCACGGATCTGGTTGCAACGGGCCTGGATGGCTTTCTTTGCGCCAGCGCCGTCGACGATGGTGGTTTCTTCTTTGGTGATGGAAATGCGTTTACACGTGCCCAGCATGTCCAAGGTGACGTTTTCGAGCTTGATGCCCAAATCTTCGGAAACCACGGTGCCGTTGGTCAGGATGGCGATATCTTCCATCATGGCTTTGCGACGTTCGCCGAAGCCCGGAGCTTTCACCGCAGCAACCTTGAGGCCGCCGCGCAGCTTGTTGACCACCAAGGTCGCCAAGGCTTCGCCTTCGATGTCTTCTGCAATGATCAGCAGCGGGCGCGAGGACTGCACAACGGCTTCCAGAACCGGCAACATCGCTTGCAGGCTGGTCAGCTTGCTTTCGTGGATGAGGATGTAGGGGTTTTCCATTTCGCAGGTCATTTTGTCGGCATTGGTGACAAAATAAGGCGAGGTGTAACCGCGGTCGAACTGCATGCCTTCGACGACGTCCAGTTCGGTGCTCAAGCCTTTGGCTTCTTCCACCGTGATGACGCCTTCGTTGCCGACGCGTTCCATCGCCTGAGCGATCATGGCGCCGATTTCGGCTTCGCCGTTGGCGGAAATGGTGCCGACCTGTGCAACTTCTGCAGAGGTCTTGACCTTTTTGGAGCGCTTTTGCACGTCTTTGATGACGGCTTCGACGGCGATGTCGATGCCGCGCTTCAGATCCATCGGGTTCATGCCCGCAGCGACGGCCTTGCAGCCTTCGCGAACGATGGCCTGAGCCAGAACGGTTGCGGTGGTGGTGCCGTCACCGGCTTCGTCGTTGGTGCGCGATGCGACTTCTTTGACCATCTGCGCGCCCATGTTTTCGAACTTGTCAGAAAGTTCGATTTCTTTGGCGACGGTGACACCGTCCTTGGTGATGCGCGGAGCGCCGAAGGACTTGTCGATAACCACGTTGCGGCCTTTGGGGCCGAGGGTCACTTTGACGGCGTTCGCCAGCAAGTCTACACCAGCGAGCATACGCTGGCGGGCATCTGTGCCGAATTTTACGTCTTTAGCAGCCATGTTGAATTTCCTTACGTTTGGATTGGCTTAAAGCAATGAGTGTGGAGAAAAGAAACAGCCGTTTGGCTTATTTCTTTTTGCCTTTGGCAGAACCGTCAACCACGCCGAGGATGTCGCTCTCTTTCATGATGAGCAGATCTTCGCCGTCGATTTTGACTTCGGTGCCGCCCCATTTGCCGAACAGAACGGTGTCGCCGGCTTTGACTTCCATGGGCACAATGGTGCCGTCGTCGCGGCGTGCGCCGGTGCCGACCGCAACGATGACGCCTTCAGAAGGCTTTTCCTGTGCGGTTTCGGGGATGATGATGCCGCCAGCGGTTTTCGCTTCTGATGAGAGACGACGAACCAGCACGCGGTCGTGAAGTGGCCTGAACTTCATTTCTGAATCCTCCAGAAATTCTTGAGAAATTGAATGTTGCGGGATACGCTCGTGCCGTTGTTAGCACTCCCCCCAACNGAGTGCCAAGGATTTAAGGGGGCATGGGGGGGTCTGTCAACTGTAGCGCAGATAAATATTTATGAAATTTCAGAGAATATGAGGTTTTGCGGCGTTTTGCGGCCTAAAAACCGGACGCGTTCCACATCACCAGCACCTTGCCGCGATACGGTTGTTGCACAATGGGCAGGGGGCTGGACGGAATTTCGCTTCGTCCGAGGGTGGCGACGACGACGCCAGCTGGGTTGGCTTGGGCCCAGACGCGGCCTTCTTCCATCGTTTCCAGGCTCACGACGGGCTGTGTGAGGCGGCCCAGAAATTGGAATTCGCCGTGATATTTGCCGACGTAGGCCACTTTGCGGCCCTGGTCTTGCCAGGCCTTGATGCGTTGGGCGGCGGGTTCTAAGTCATAGGCCTTGGCAAACGCCGGAGCGGCTGTCAGATGCAGCATGACAATGAGGCCCGCGGTGAGCGATGTGATCAGGCGCACTTCGGCCTCAGTCCCGGAGGTTTTGAAAGTCGCGCTGATGAAAGCCAAAAGGATAATCGGANCCAGCCACAAAGGCTCGGCGGCATCCGCCCAATCGGGCACCGGCTTGCCCAGCAGCGGCCCAATCTGTTCCGCCGCCACCAAGCCCGTCAGCAAAATCAGCCCCAGAATCCCCAACGTCATTACCGGCACGCGGTGGCCTCGGCTGGGCGTTTGAAGGGGGGCGTCTTTGGAACTGAGAAGATAGGCGGCGAACAAAGCCAGCGCCGGGAAAATGGGCAACAGGTAGTGGGGCTGTTTGCCGCTGATGGCGGAAAAAATGAGGAACGAGGCACCGGACCAGATCAGCAAAATCCGCACCCCGCCATTGGCCCAAAACCCGCGCAGTCCGGTTTGATGCCCTTCGATCGAACGTTCACCCCGCCACAGCCTCGGCCACAGGGTCCACGGCAACACCATCAAGGGCACCACCAGGGCAAACCAGTAAAAAGGCCTGCGGTGGGCAAACGATTTGACCATACGGTCCGCGCTTTGCTTGATGAAAATGGCGTTGCGGTATTCTTCGCCACCGATCCAGGCCGCTGGAATGGCCCACGCCAGGGTGATGGCGACCCCCAACAGAACCGATGCCAGAACGCCGCCGTACCATTTGCCCCAATTGGGTTTCGCCAGGGCTCCGTTTTGCGGGTCAATGAAAACCGGTCCCCAAAGTGGGGCTGCCAGCGCCAGGGGCAGGGTGTGCACCAAAATCGCTGGACCTTTGGCCAAACCGCCGATGCCGATGCCGACGCCCGCCAAGAGGACGCCTGCCCAAAAGCCGTTTCCGGTGGCAAAACCCTTCCAGGCCTTGACGGTGCCCAAAATCGCCACCAAAGCGGCAAACGTCACGATCAAGTCGAACATGGTCATGGTCGAAAAAATCGTCCAATAGAGCCCGCTCAGCAACATCAGCGGGGCCATGGCGGCACGCTTGGCGCGGAGGGTCTCAGAGGTCTCGGGCCACAGCGCATGGGCCAACTTGGCGGTGAGCGCCAGCGTTGCCAAGCCAAACAGCGGGGCCACCAAACGCGCCCAGGTTTCCGAAACGCCAAACACCGCCCAGCCTATATTCATCAACCAAAAATAAAACGGCGGTTTGTGGCTATAAAGCTCACCGTTCAGCGTCGGCACCCAAAAATTGCCGCTTTGCCACATTTCCCAGGCGACGGTGATGTAGCGGGTTTCGTCAATGGGCAGCAAGGGCCGCCAAAGGATGGCGGCCGCAACCAGGGCGCCCCAAATCAGGACCATCAGCAGGGCGTCGAACTTTGGGGCGAAGGGTTTCAAGGTGCACTCGTCTTTTGGGGGTTGGGATTGAGCGGTTCGTCGTCGGCGCCCAGCTCTTCATCAATGTGCGTGTCCAGCGATTTGCCATGGCGAAAGTGGCGGTAAAGATACACCCCCAAAAGGCCTGAGGCGATAAACAAAACAACGCTTAAGCTGATGCGTAACGCCGGATCAACGGACACGCCACTGCCCAGCAGGGCAAAAATCAGGGTTTGCGGAAAATAGCCCAAGGCCGAGCCGTTAAAATACGGGACCGCGCGGACGCTGGACACGCCCGCCGCCAAATTCGTCGCAACGTTGCTGCCGATGGGCAGCATACGGATCAGTAAGGTCATGGAAAAGGTGTGATCATGCAAAAAATCGTCCAGGCTGCGCACCCGGGTGGAAAATTTCTTTTGCAACGGCGCACGGGCCAGCAGGCGGGCATAATAAAAGGACCCGATGCAGCCGAGCACCGTGCCCAGCAGTGCCAACCCGGTGCCAAGCGTCAAGCCAAAGGCGTATCCGGCCAGTCCGCTCACCACTTGACGCGGCAGCCCGACCCCGGTGGCCAGCGCGGCCAGGCCAAGGAACAGCACCTCACCTGCGATCCCTTGGCCCTTAATGTGGCTGTCGATCCAGTCGTTGGTCAGCACGTTGCCCAAGTCGTAGGTTTGCCATACATAAAGCGCCGCCACCAACGTCGCCATCACGGCGACGCCCCGCAAGATCAGGCTTGGATTCAGGCTTTTGCTCATGGTGTGCCTATTCTCAAACGGTCTTACTCGGGACGGGCTTCACGCACCAAACTGACCTTGGGTTTTGATCCCCGTGCCGTCAACCACATCACCCCCAAAACATCGCGCACGGCGACCGACAAACGATCCCACATGCCGTATTTGGACGTCCCGCGTTCGCGGTGGCGGTGATTGACTTCGACCGACACCACTTCGCCGCCCCGACGGATCATGAGGGCGGGCAAATAACGGTGCATGTGGTCAAACCGGGGCATGTCGAGGAAAGCGGTGCGGGTGAAGACTTTGAGGCCACAGCCGGTATCGGGGGTGTTGTCGCCCAGCAGCTTTTGCCGCACGCCGTTGGCCAACTTGGACTGAAAGCGTTTCCAGGCGGTGTCTTTGCGTTTTGCCCGCCAGCCCGCGACCAGCAACAGATCCGCGTTGGGGGCCTGTTTAAGCCGGGCGAACAGGGCGGGGATGTCGGCGGGGTCATTTTGCCCGTCGCCGTCCAGGGTCGCGATGAAGGTCGCGCGGGCGTGCTTTACGCCCGTCGCCACGGCGGCGCTCTGCCCGCAGGCCTTGGCATGCTTGTAAATGCTCAGGCGCGGCTGTTCTGCCGCTAAGATATTCAATTGATCGGCGGTATCGTCGGTGGAACCGTCATTGACGTAGACGATCTCGTAATTGGCGACGCCATCCAGCGCGGCGGAAATTTCTTCGATCAAGGGGCGGATATTTTCGCTTTCGTTGTGCACGGGCACGACAACGGAGATTTCATAAGTGGGGGCGATTTTGGTGTGATCTGTCATGACGGTCCGAAAGTGTCCCCAAGCTTAGAATGTCAGCACGAATGCATGGCGCGTCCTGCTTTTACACGCTCTCACGCCGTCTTGCCAGTGTTGAGGGCTTGGTTTTTGCGAAAAAGACTTCATTTTGTACAGACTGGGGGTATTTCTTCACTTGGAGTTTTTTCAGTTCGGGGTATCATCGAAAAGTGTTACAAAAAAGAATGCACACCAAACAGGAACCCGAAAACCTTGCACGACTCCTTTGATCAAGCCTTGGCCTATGCGCGAAATGCAATGGAGCTGATGGTCCGCAATGGCGTTTCTACGACACCGAATAACTTTTTGGTTTGGTACACGCATGTTTCTGGGCGCGAACCGGATTTGACGCGCATGATCTCCATTCTCGTGGACAATAAACAAGAGTTTTCCGAAGCCGTTTGTTCCGATTTGTACGTTAAGTTTTTCACCACCGAAATTGAAGATCTAACCTTGCAGGAAACCACGGCGCGCATTGAAGGCGAATTGCAGCGCATTCTGAGCTATGTCGGTGACGCTGGCCTGGGCGCGGCCGATTACGGCAAAACCTTGGAAACCGCCGAAGGTGATATTTTGGGAGCGAAGGACGTCGACGGTCTTAAATATGCCGTGACCAAATTGCTTGCCGATACCCGCAAAATGGAAGAAATCAACGAAGCCCTGGAAAGCCAGCTTGCCACATCAACCGATGAAATTGGACAGTTGCGCGATGATTTGGAAGATATGCGCCGTGAGGCCCTGACGGATGCCTTAACGGGTATCGCCAATCGCAAACTGTTTGATATGGAGCTGCGCCGCCAAGCCCGCGATGCCATGGAAGCGGGCGAAGGCTTGAGCCTTTTGATGCTCGACATCGATCATTTTAAGAAATTCAACGACACTTACGGTCACCAAACGGGCGATGAGGTGTTGAAATTGATGGCCGTGACCATGAGCAAAGCGGTTAAGGGTATTGATATTACGGCCCGCTACGGTGGCGAAGAATTTGCGGTGATTTTGCCCGCGACCGACCTTGACGGTGCGATCCATGTGGCGGAAAACATCCGCGAGCGGATTTCGAATAAAAAACTGGTCAATCGGGCGACCAACCAGGACCTGGGCCGTATTACGGTCTCGATTGGGGCGTCATCGTTCAATTTTGGTGAGCCGCTGGGAGATTTTATCAAGCGTGCGGACCAAGCCTTGTACAAAGCCAAAGGCAACGGCCGCAACTGTGTGGTCAGTCAAGAAACTTTGGTGAGTGAAGCCCTGAGTTTTGACTAGGTCCTGACCCTAGGGCCTCGTCTTAGGTTTTGACGCCCCTGGGCCCTAAATATATGTCGGTGGAGCTGATCACCCTTTTGTTTCAAGGAAGTTGACCCACGTGCACGCGGCGTTTCCCGGACGCCATGGGGGACCTATCGCATGTTGCGCCCGTTGTATTCATCCTCTCGGCTGTTTCAGGCCGCTCGACAGTTTTTTGGCAATGATCAGCTGATGTTGGCGATGCTGTCGGTGGTCATTGGCCTTGTGGCGGGGGCGCTGGTGATTGCCTTTCGCGAAGGCATTTTGTTTTTTCAGGCGACTTTTTACGGCGCGTTCGGGGAACGGTTATACGATGTCGCCGCCGGGCTGCCGTGGTGGCACCTGTTGGCGGTCCCCACGTTGGGGGGCTTGGTGGTTGGCGTTTTGATCCATTACGGCCTGCCCGACCAGCGCCCTCATGGTGTTGCGGACGTGATCGAAGCCAGTGCGTTAAAGGGCGGTCGGATGTCGTTGACGACGGGCCTGCGCGCGGCTTTCATCAATGCGTTGTCCATCGGCTGTGGGGCGTCGGTGGGGCGGGAAGGCCCGGCGGTGCATTTGGGGGCGTCGTTTGCCGGGTGGGTCGCCAAACAATTGGACTTGAGCCGGTCCCTTTCGCGCACCCTGCTGGGGTGCGGCGTAGCGGCGGCGGTGGCGGGGTCTTTCAACGCCCCGATTGCGGGTGCGCTGTTCGCCAATGAAGTGGTGATCGGGCACTATGCCCTGAAGGCTTTTGCCCCGGTGGTGATCGCGTCCGTGACCGGAACGGTGGTGTCGAGGGCTTATTATGGGGACTATCCGGCATTTGTTCTGCCCCCCCACGAGATCTTGTCGTATTGGGAATTTCCCGCCTTCATCCTTTTGGGTGTGCTGGCGGGATTGACGGCAGGTTTGTTGTTGAGAACAATATTCACGGTTCAGGATTTTTCCAAGACGTTGCCCGTTCCCTCTTGGGGGCTGCCGGCCATCGGCGGTTTTATGATCGGGATGATGGCCTTGGTCCTGCCCCAAGTGATGGGCGTCGGCTACGGCATCACCGATGATGCGCTGGGCGACAGCCTTGCGTTGGGGCTGTTGGTGGCGGTGCTGGTGGGCAAAATCATCGCCACGGGCATAAGCCTTGGTTTTGGGTTTGGCGGCGGGATCTTTTCACCGTCCTTGGTGGTCGGTGCCATGTTGGGCAGCGCATTTGGCATTGTCGTGACCACATTTATGCCCGAACTGCACACCGGCACAGGCGGTTACACCTTGATTGGCATGGGGGCCGTGGCCGCCGCCACGTTGGGGGCGCCGATCTCCACCACCTTGATTGTGTTTGAAATGACTGGCGATTACGCGTTGACCATGGGGTTGTTGCTTGCGGTTGTCGTCTCCACCGCCATCACCCGACATATTTCCAAAATCAGCTTTTTTGCGCGGCAACTGGAACGCCGGGGCTTGGATTTGAAGGGCGGTTTTGAAAGTGGCCTGCTGCGCGCCAGTCGCGTGTGTGATGTGATGGAAGAAAACGCCGAACTGCTCAATCGCAATCTGCCGTTGGCGTCTTTGCGGGTGTGTTTGCAAGAATCATCGACGGGAGAATTGTTTGTGGTCGATGATGATGGGGGGCTGGTGGGCACCGTCACCTTGGCGGATTTGACGGAAGCTGCGTTTGATTCGGAATTGGATTTTCTGGTCAATGCCGCCGACGTGATGCGGCGTAATCCACCCATGCTTTTGTGCAATGACCATTTGGAAACGGCTTTGCGGACCATG
>JGI11705J14877_10000517_pt1 | contig 24142 bp, 41 predicted proteins | sample Etolaghawater15m_FD_14877 | JGI IMG/M metagenome (IMG submission 14877)
CCCGGTGCTTTGCCTATGTATGCCATCTTAGCTTCCTTGTTGTTCTGCCATAGCCGCTTCAGCCTCTGCTTGACGTACAGCCGCAGTCTTTACGATGTCGTTGTCAAACGCATATGCCACAACTTCTTCACGAGTTGCAGGAACTTGGATACCGTTGTCGAGGCAGTGTTTGACTGTAATGTCTACAATCTCATCATTGGCAATTCTTGCGCGGTTGGTAAGTGCATTGTCTGCCCAGTTTTGAGGAGACACTGCCGCATACTCAAGACCTTTAAGTTGTGTATCTGTGAGTTGTACTGTGATTGATGGCATTTGTGTTTTCTCCTTAACCTACCAGTCGACCTGTAAAATAAGTGTACGGGTCACTAGCGGAACCCTGCATCACAAAGCTCGTGTTTACTTCAGTTCCAACCTCTACATAATCATTTGCTGATAACTCTATGGTTAGATTGGTATTTACTTTGAAGTAAGCGGGAAAAGTTCCACCGCCCCAACAACATACGTTTCGACTTCCATTTACCACAATTTCGGCACTAACATATGAGAGAGTTACCCCTGTTCCTGTATTCCCTAAGTTAAATGTAAACTCATATAAGCCGTCAATCGGAGCAGTAAAGCGTTTAGTAGAGGTATTGTAGTATCCACCTCTGTTGTGCAGTGTTCCCCAAGTTCCTACTATGAGATTTGTGCCACCTGGCTGAGTGGCATTGCTTGTAAGATACGCCAAGAAAGCAGGCTGATTCGGCATCGTGACACGGCCTGCAGAGTCGATGCGCATTTTTTCATCTGCAACATCGACCACGTTGGATATATTTGTTCCGTCTTTGATATTAAAAGTTATATTGCCAGACCCACCGCTTGCGCCACCGCCAACAAAAGCAATTGCGCCACCAACACCAGTGCCATTCACATCTGCTCTATTGTGAAAACCAAGAGCGGCGATACTGTCATTAGAACTGTGTGAATTATTGATTTGAACGCCAAAATCAAAAGCACTAGTGCTAGTAGATGCAGTTTGTGTTGTCAAATGACTATTTGGACTCGTTGTCCCAATCCCCACCGCATCAGCACTCGCATCAACAAACAGTGTTCCGCTGTCGATGTTCATATCACCAGTACCGGTGATCGTGGACGCATCAATGGCTACCCCCGCCGGAGGCACAATCTGCTGTACCGCAGGACCACGGTGAATCACGTAGATGTTGTTGGTTCCTGTGACAGGAGCCGCTGTGAAAGACAGCGTCGTGCCTGAGATGGTGTAAGCAGTTGTGGGTTCCTGTTGCACGTTCTCAACAAAGACTTCCACAGAGTTAGTGGTCGCAGGAATTGACAGCGTGAAGTCCGTAGTCGAGTCGTTGCCAGAGAATGTGTCTTTAGCAACCGGTGAGTAGGCTTCTGCGGGGACGTTACCTATGAAGGACATTAGGTGATCTCCAAGATTGACATAATCGCATCAATTGATGATGCAGTGTCTGACTTAACCTTAATACTATCATTGGTGACCAACACAACCTTTTGGTCTCCACCAACCACCACCAAAGAAGAACCCGCAGGAATCGGGGCATCTTTTACCATGTAGGTGTCGTTTGATCCATCGTTAAGAGTAACGTCAGCAAGGACCTGTGACGCTGTGCGGTTAGAAAGCGTCAAGCCAATAACCGTTGTCTGTGTAGAAGCACCAACCGTATATGACCCTACTGATGTGAGGGAAGTGCCGATACTCCGCGAAAGTTTTCTAGTAAAAGTGTTTGCCATGTTTTACCCCAATGCGATTGCCAGTGCGACCGCCGTTCCCGCAGGTTCAGCACCTAGATTTGTTAAAGCCGCCGATGCAGTAGACGCACCAGTTCCACCATCTGCAACAGCCAAGTCAGTGATGCCCGTTACACTACCGCCTGTAATACTAGCATTACTCATAGATAAGTTGTCACTAATACTTACAACCGCCGCACCAGAGCCTGCTCCATCACAATAAACAATCGCTGTTTGCCCGTTTACTACGGTGACATTACTGCCACTACCTTGAGTAACTGTAATATCACGGCCACCAGACAACCCGTTTTCAAACAAGAAAAACACAGAAGAAGTGTTAGGACCAACAGTAAGAGTAACCGTGCCGCCTAAATCCCCGCCATCTACAAACTTAATGGCGCGGAACATGCCATCTTCTACATTGCTTGCACCGGAACTAGGTGAGCTAGGGCGTACATCAAGTGTGGAAGTAGTGCTAGAAAGGGTAACAGACTTATAGCCTGCCAAGCGATCAAAAATGTCAAAGTTAAAGTTGGTGGTATCCCCCCAACTACCTGACTGTTCACCCGTGGCGGGTTTTTCTATCGCTAAGTTTGTAGTAAAGGTACTTGGCATTTATCACTCCTACGCCGCAATTTCGTCCCAATTAGGTGTTTGCGATGGTGTTACAGAAGACCAACCTGGACTCTGCGCGGGTGATATACCAGACCAGTTAGGGTTCTGGTTTGGATCTATCTGACTCCAAACGAACACCGTACCAGTTTGACCCGTGGCTGAAACTCCTGTTGGAAGAACAGTGGCCTCAGCAACTACCGTCACAGTACCAGTTTGACCTGTTGTTGACAATCCCGTTGTTGGAACATTAGCATCACCGCTAATCGTTGCCGTTCCTATTTCTCCAGTTGCAACCGCTCCTGTTGGGAATACATTGGCATCTGCCGTTGTAGTGATAGTGCCTACGTCAGCCGTGGCAGACTCACCGGTAACGCTGACATTGGCATCAGCATTGATTGTAACAGAGCCTACTAAGCCAGTGGCATCTATTCCTGTGGCTGGGACGTTTGCATCGGCAATAATATCAACAGAACCGATCGACGCTGTAAGCGCGGGACTAGTAACATTAACATTCGCGTCAGCAGAAACGAGAACACTGCCTACATTACCTGTGGCAGTAATTCCTGTAGCAGGAGCATTGGCATCTGCTGATACATCAACAGAGCCTGCAGAACCTGTTGCGGCAGAACCAGTAGCTGAAACATTAGCTGTTCCCGTAACGGAAACGGAGCCTGTCGCGCCTGTGCCTACTTGTCCTGTAACAGAGGTATTAGCATCAGCGGAGACAGTAACTGAGCCAACACCTGTTGTCGCGGCAATACCCGTTGTAGGAACATTAGCGGCGGCATCAACAGTGACACTGCCAACATTACCAGTAGCTGAAACACCAGTGAGTACAACAGGAACGCCTTCGTTCCATGCACCTTCACTCCATGTGCCTCTACCCCATCCAGTAATGTTCGCCATAACGGGTTACTCCCGTTAAGCTATTCGAATAATAGCGTTAGAAGCGTCAGCAGTTGGGAACTGGATAGTAAAATCACCTGCTGTTGATGTTTTATCACTGCCAAAGTCGAGGACAATCACTGAATCTGTAGTGCCTGATCCACCACCTGTTGTGGTGTTATAGATCAACGCACCGCGAGCAGTAATAGTAGCCGTGGTAAATGTCTCATCCGCAAAATCGGTAAACGCTGTCGTGCTACTTGTAGTCGGGTTGACGTTGGTCAGTGCTTGACCACCTGCTGAGTAACCTGTACCACTAACTTCATTAGAAGTTGTATAATCGGTTGTAGAAGCACCTAAAGTTGCGGAGCTTGTATACAACGCGACATTAAAAGTGTGGCCTGATGTACGGAAATCGTGCTGTCCTTCAAGCAACTCTTGCTTGAAAGAAGTACACATTGCTTGTGTAATTGCCATATCAAAGTCTCCTTATGAGTTCGGCGAGTTCTGGTTGACCTGCATCCTTGAGGGCGTTATATACAGTAGTTCTGTCACTACGAATAGCCTCCCTCATATAAAAAGCAACCACTTTTTCAATGTGAGCTTTGAAAGCGTTTGCCTGATCTCGGATTCCTGGATGAGCAGAATCTGAGACAGATACAATCTTGCGAACACAACGTTCAGCAACTTCTTCAGGCGTAAAACCACGCCCTTCTGTTGTTTCAACAACCACAAAGGGTTCTTGTGGAACTTCTAGTTTTAACTCAAACATTAAGTTCTTGGCCTTTCTGGTAATCCACGACGGTAAGCATCAGCGTTTTCACGCGCCTCCGCCAAGTCTTTAATGCGACCAATAGCCTCTATAAACCGACCATTGTACAGATCCATCAGATCTTTTTCGCCTTTCATAAAAGTATATGCTTCAACAAGACTTCCGTACAGCATAGCGTTAGGAGCATTTTCACTCAGCCATGTAGTACCTGAACCACCTGCCGCAGTCAAGCTAGATGGGCGATAATAGTAGTGTAGCTCTACCGCATAATCTGCATCTGGTGTAGGTGCAACAATAAAGTTGGTCGTGTCAAACCGCGCATAGTATCTAGGTACACCTGTTACGGTTGCATCAGGAGCAAACTCTTGGCAAAAGTTCACGTCTTTCTGCAATAAGAACTGCTTATCGCCAGACACCGTAATAGACAAACTAAAAGAAGCCAGATAGTCCGCAGGACAGTTAAGATACTGATTACCTGTGGTCATGGTAGCTGTCTGGTTACGGCGGAAATACTCTAGATCAACCGTAGTAAAAATACGTTGTTCGGCAGACTGAATAAAATTATTTAGGTTGTTTACAAACGTGGTCTCTGTATTCTCACAGTAGTCTTGTATCGCCTGTTTTAATTCGGTCAAGGTATAGCTCATGAGATCACCACTGTAACTAGCCCTACCTGCGTGATCGCTTGTAATGGCTTACTTTCATTAAACACATTTTCGCCAACAGCCACAACCATTGGCTCAACTCTAGCAGGGCGTGGGTCATACAACGCCTGAGGCTCAAACGGTGGTGGGCTAGGCTCTAGCTGAGGGTGCTTTGGTTCGTAGCACTCTTGGCAAACCCTTAAACCGTTCCATTCTTTGCGTAGTTCTAGGTAGCGGTACTCAAAACCGCAACGGTCGCATATCGCAAGTGAATGTTTCCCGATCGCATACTTCATGAGATAAACGTGTAATAGTCCCTACTTGGTGTAAGGCTCAAGCTCGCACGGTCACGGTCTTCTGCCGCCGCCCGCTCAAACTCTTCTTCGTACACCGCCTTCAAAATTTGGATACGATCTGGTGCTTTTTTCATCGCCAGATAATACGCCAACCCCGCCGCAAGACAGGGATAAAAGCGAAAAGGCAGATCCAAGGTGTTAGTTTGAACATCAGCGTCGTCCATACGCACAAGTCTGTCGTACACTAAAGTGTACGTCGTCGCACTGTCTGGAGTAGGCCATAACTTGATTTCTGGGTTAATCTGCCGATCCATATAATATTGTGTAGGACGAGCCTGTGTGTTTTTGCTAGGGATATTGATATAAGCGTCCCTACTCACACGAGTCAAAATAATGTCTGACTGGTTAGACTGTCCCGCATTTGTACGAATAACCGCACTCAACACATCAATCGTATCTGCACCCAAGGCATAATTTGCTGTACCCGCAGTGAGTGCCGTTGATGTTTGCTCGATTGTCCAACGGTTTAAACCTCGGTTAGCCCAGTCTGCCAAAAGCAGGTTAAGCGACCTCTTTGCGGTTTTAAGGTCGTAACCAGTACGCACCTCAGAGCCGCAACGCTCAAACGCTTCCTCGATGTAGTCAGCTACATCAAGTTCAAAATCTTTAGAGCCAGAAGTCGCCATGAATTAACCCCTTATGAGCAAGGTCCTTTGACCATTTTGCCACCGTTTTTCATTTTCTTACGCGCTGAGCCACCATAAGACATTTTCTTACGACCCATCATCATACCGCCGCCCATTTTCTTTGCGCGACCTTTGTTTTCTTTCATTTCGTCCATTTCTTTCATATTCTTCATGATTTTGCACTCCGCTTTTTGGGTTTCATGATATGTGCATCAACTTTAGCGGCTTTACCACCAGTCAGTACACTGTTTACTCGCGCCATTGCCCATTGGTTTGGCGTAGTCCCTGGACGATGCCCAGTCTTGTATGCCGCAAGCCCTTTACGATAAACCTGAGCCAATTGACCCGCAGTTACCTTTTTGCCCTTTTTACGAGCGGCTTCGGCCTTGTTTGCTAGAGCTTTCTTTACGCTTTCACTTAGTGCCATCAAGCTCTCCCATACGTTTTCTTAAACTTCTTGGTGTACTTAGACTCTTTAGTCTTGCGTCTTTTTCCGCTCGCCGTAAAGTCTGTTTTGAACTTATACGCCGAAGGGTCGTCATCTTTTTTCTTACGGTTACGCTCAATCTCTTTTTTACGCTTGGCCTTTTCCGCAGGACTTAATCCTGCTAGGTATTTTGCAGGAACTTTGGCTTTTTTCCTCTTAGTAGAGGGTGCTTTAGTCACCTGCTTGCGTGTTTGAGATCGAGTAATCGCCATTACTTACTGCCAATATGTGAAATAATTTCAACTAAATTATCACTACTAAGAACACCTGCAAGCACGAGCGCACCCGCCAACATCCACTTAGCTTGGAAAACAGCTTTTTTGACATCTGTCATATCACTGTGCAACTCATCTACTTTGCTCATGATGTGCTTTTGTTGTGTTTTCCACTCTGTAAACTCAATTTCCAGATCATGTAAGTCTTTATCGGCCATGAATTTCACCTCACCATGCCTTACAAGACCAGTACCGCGCACTGAACTTATCTTTAGCGGTTGAGCAGTTGTGCCTAGCCCTAAACGACTTACGTCTCGCGGGCTGATCTTTTTTAATAGACATATTAGGGTCACCAAACCGAACGAGCTTGACTTGGTCGCCTTTTTTAGCAAGGACTGCTGACTTCTTGGGACCGTTTGGAGTACGCTTGGGTTTATTATAGCCACTGAAAGTTTCTCCCCTGTACTGTAACTTCCCGCTAGGCGTCCGCTTTACGTTTTTTGTTGAAGCCATTAGGGCGTCTCCTGTACAAGATAGCCTTCGCCAAAAATACCTATTTCCGCTGTAGTGCTATTAACTTTAGCTTGAAACTCCAAAGTTGTTTTTTCTGGAACCTTGAACGGAAGAATTCTGTGTACGTCCATTCTTTGCGCGAAAGTTGTTTCTGCGACATTAAAAATACGACCGTCACTGAAAGTGTTTTTATTTAAAAAAGTAACATACTTACTTGCGCCAGTAGCCGTGGCGGAAAAAGCATCAATGCGAGCTAGATAAAAACTGTGTCCTGCCGGAACTGTAAAAATAGCCGCTTGATTGCGGCCTGTACCCGCAGTAATCTGCGCGTAAACAACAGTAGAAATTTTAGCTGTGACGTTTCCAACGCAATTTCCAGACACCGTGATAAAATCATTTATTGCTTTAAAGCTATTAGTTGTAGTAACCGTGGTAGTTCCGTTAAGACTAATGTTTTCAGCAATCACATTGTAATTTGCGTCTAAACCAATTATGCGAACAACTTGCGACGTATCACCCGCTGAGCTACTAGCTACGTCTAGCTGTGACGCTGTACTAATTAGAGGCAGTGCATTTGTGTTAGCAAGTTCCCAAGGTGTTCTGTAGTCAGTACCTATCGCCGCGTTAAACCCAAATATATTCCTAACAGAATGATAAGAAATTTGACCACGGGCAACTTGAAGCTCAAACGGCTCTGATGTACCTACCCTTGAGATAGAACTTACTTCACGAGCCATTTGAGTCTCCTATTAGTTATAGAACACTGTCATCGCCGTAATGTTAGTAAAGGCAGAAACATAAATGTCTTCTACACGAATACCTTCAGCGGGAATATTGACAGAGTGGGAGTCGGATGCAAGGAAATCTAAATCCAAAACAGTAGCCCCGCCATTACCATCTGTGATAGTAAGGCGAGGTGAACCTGTCGTGGTTAGAACCTGTATCTGACGAATACGCGCAGGACCAACAGCGGCAGAGCCAGTGGCAGTCAAACGCTTAGAACGAACATCAGATCCGGCCATTACAACCTCCTATTAAGCGTCAGCAAACGGAGTAGCAATCGTTCCAGAACCAATAAGGACGCCTTGAACCATGTACTCTGCAGTAGCAATAGCTGTGACATCAACGTAAGAGTTTTTATCACCGCCTGTAGTGCTACCATTCATGCTGATTACATCATTAGTGGCGGCTGGTTGGAAGGCTTTCAGTGTACCGTCGTTTACAGCAACAATAACAGAGCCAACAAACTTATCTGTGCCGTCTGTTTTGATGTCTAGGTCAGTAGCATCAGTTCCAATAAAGAACCTGTATGTTGCACCGATTTCATCTGATTTAATTGTGGGAAGCGTTACTGCACCGTCTGCATCATTGATTTCAATGACTTTACCAGCGTGAGCGGCAACTGTAAGGGTAGTTTCTGCTGTAATGTCTACAACAGAGCCTGATCCTGCATTGAACATACCCGCTTGGGATACGATCGGACCTGAAAAGGTTGTGCGAGCCATTTGCATCTCCTGTCTTGGCTAGTGTCAGCCGCACCATGCGACTGTCAGGGACAGCTTTACTGTACTCAAAAAAGAAGGGAGGCACAAGCCTCCCTTCCACATCGTTTCACGTGAAACGATTATGCTCCTGGAGAGCCAAACACACAACGTGGGTCAGACACACCGAAGCTGTAACGCTCACGAGCTTTGTAGCGAACGTTGCCTGTTTCGAAGTCGCCTTCCATAGACGTCTTGATTGGGCTACGAACAAAATGCTTAAAGCCGTTAGGCGCATCAGTCTTGATGAAGAACGCATCTGGGTCTGTCAAGAAATGGTTAACGACGTAACCATCTGGAAGCATACCCATGTTGCGTAATGCGTTGACATCATTGTCTGCTGTAGACGGACGCAGATTAGAAGCCATCAAACGTTCAGCAACAAACTGAAGCGCAGGTGGGATAATCAGCTTACGCCCTTGCAGAGCAATTTTCAGACCACGCTCATCAATGAACGCCGCGATGTCAATCAACGACTGCTCAAGTGATGTTTCGTTCAAGTCTGCCGCAGTTGACAGCTCATTGCGGAAGTTACCGCCGCCCACAGTTGGGTGGTCAGTAGCACACAGCTCTTTACCATCGCCGATAGCAAAGTTGCTATCAAATGCGTTGTTAAGAACAGATGCCGCCTTAACTTGCTTAGTGTTCGCCATTGAACGAGCCAATGCACGAGTGTAGCGAGAGCTGAGTCGGTCGTAAAGGTTGTCCTCTACCGCCTCTTCAGTAATCGCAAACGCTAGTGCAATAGTTTCGTGCGTATAGCGTGAGGTGAACGCTTCGTTTGCAGAGTCATAAGTGACTGCCGCGCCTTCACCCTTAACAGGTGCTTGACCGAAGCCTGCAAGCATTACTTCCTCTTCGAATGCACGATCCGAAGTTTCAGTCTCAAAGATTTCAGCATGCTCATTGTCATACCGATCGTACTCCATACCGAAGAGAGCGTTGAGTCCTGGCTCAAGTTCTTTCAGGAGTTGGGAGCGAGTAATAGCCATTTCCTATCTCCTTACACACCTGCACCAGTACCGTTAGCACCGTAACGATAGAAGTGGTTGTTAATCATAACAATCGCCAAACGACCTGCCACAGTTGCGTCATCGTTAGAAGGAGAATCTTCATAACCGACAATACGCAAGTTTAGCGTGTTCGTTGTGTTTACAGTTGATACAGCCAGTTCAGCAGATGACTTACCAGTCGTTGCATCACCAGAAGTAGCAGTTGCAAAGTTAGCGTTTGCGTTAATCGCTGAATCAGCGGCGGCGGCGTTACAGTTGATCAAGAAGAGTTGATCAGGGTGTGCCGCAACCAAGGCTGTTGCCTCAGTTCCTGACTTTACGCTTGAAGTTCCAGGCCACTTGTTAGTGAACGTTGGAGTACCATCAAGTGCAATGTAGTTACAACCGATGAAAGCACCCAGTAGAGGTACAGTACCGCCTGCGGCGGCTCCCACGATGTCAACCATACCATTGGCTAGAGGGATAACAGGACTACCTTCGTAAATAACACTGGAAGTACCCGCTGTCGCGCTAGTCTGGATTTTGAAGGTCATGACACCATTAGTGTTTGCACCTGCACCGAGCATTTTGTATGGACGAAGTCCAAAAGCGGCATCAAGATTTGCCATAGCTCAGATCCTTTTTAGTTATCGCCGGAACCATTTCCGCCGAAAGTTACACGAGACTGCCTTTCAGGTTTGCTGATAGGCATAGACGGATGTTGCTCCCTCATGAGATCATTATCTACAGCGGTCATTTGGTCAGCCGTTTGCTGACGGAAATGTGATGTGCGCTGAGAACGAGTCTCTTCAGGGAATCTAGCAAGTACCAGACCTCCAACCCCAATCACTCCGGCATGTTTGCCGTCCTGAACAGTAGGGGCTTCAAAATCAGGGTACTCATCAGCGCGAACAAGTTCAAAGCCTTCGCGGAGGCGGGCAGAAAGGTTTTTCTTATCGTCAACACCCATGATAGATTCACGGATCCAACGATGAACGTACCCCTCTGGAGCAGGTGGAGCGTCCAGTGTAGACGGTGGTCGCCACGGTTTAGCGCGGCTTGTTTTTTCCCTTGATTGGGTAGAGCGTGGGCTTCTATCGGTCATGTAACCTTCCTCACGAATTTTGCATGCGAGCGACTTGCTTCGCATATTGTTCTAAACTTACCCCAAGTTTATTCGCAATAGCAACTTGAGATTTTGATAATTTTACCTTACCTGAGCTATTTTTGCTCGAATTACGAGTTGCTCCGGCAACGGCAGGACCACTTCTAGTCGCCCTTGATGCTGAGGAATCAGCAAACTTATGCGGAAACTCAACACGCATTCTGCGGTCTAGCTCGGCATAGTATTCATCGCTAGTTGTGTCGAACCCTTCGTTCTCTGCCAACTGCTTATGGATACTAAACGCGGTNAGCGTCATAGGCTCGTTTTGTCCAAACCATTCATTCCGCTCTGCCCAAGCCTCAGCTTTCGGGTCTGGTTGCGGTTGTTGTGGCTGTTGGACTTGCTGTTGAACCTGAGGCTGTACAGGCTGTTGTGCCTGCTGTTCACGTTGAGACTTGATGTAGTTAAGACGCTGTGTTTCTGTCGCGATCTGAGCGAGCTGACGTTGCGCTTCTACCTGACCATCAACATCACCACGATCAATAGCGTCACGCAACTGGTTACGCAATGCTTGCTCTTGGTATGTGATACGTCCTTCAAACTCAGTTACAAAAGAGTTGTCTAGAGTAGTTGTCCGTGTGTTTGCTTCTTCGAGCTGTCTGTGTACGGACTTAGCGTATTCCAACGCGGCTTGCTCACGACGTTCAGCTTCCCGCATTTTTGCAGTGAGCTTACTAATACGTTTCTGGACGCCTTCGCCATAATTTTCTAGCTCGTCGTCTCCGGAGGCTTTGGCGGGTTCTAGAGAGTCGGATTCTCCGGAAGCTGATGCTTCCTGTGATTCCGTATCCCCGTCTTCCTCGACTTCAACCTCGATCTCGTTTTCAGTTTCCTGATCCTCGAGTTGGTTTTTTACTTCTTCTGGCATGGTGCTCTCTCCATGTTATAGATGCAAGATATCATCTGGGCTACCGATGCGAGCAAGTACCTCGTCATCGTTGAGGAGCCGAACTTCCCCACCCTCAATCTTGAAACGACTTCCGGCATATCGGCCGAAGATAACCCAATCGCCTTCTTTACACCAAGGCTCGGCATCTTCTCCGAATTTATTTGGGTCTTGGTACGCAAGCGGACCAACCCGTAATACATATCCGCAGACAGTAGCCACTTGCTCACGCTCACGGGCTTCNTCTGGTAGTAAGATTCCGCCTTCAGTCTTTTTCCGTCCTTGAAACGGCAACAATAAAAGTCGCCATCCCGTTGGTTGCGGTAATCGATCAACAGCGGATTCTGGTAATTTGCTTGGGTCTAGGTAACGCTCTTCAGGGGCTACATACGCCTCTTCTAAGATACCCTTTTTGCCCTTTGATTCTGGTTGTTCTTTTTTCGCCCGTTCTTCGGCGATATAATCAGGTACGAGTAATGTTTTAGTCATCTGTATCAGACACCTTGTTTAGCAGGTCTTTAAGATCCTGTTCAGTTTGAGCAAGCTCCCCGAGTCTAGCTCGGAGTTCCTTGAAGGCGGTAAAGTCTGCAACAGGACCATAACAGATAGCTTCCGTTACTGACTTTTGCCGTTCCCTGACATTCTTAAGCATGTTTTCATAAATGTAAAGGTCATTCATCACACTAACTCAAAATGTGGTGCATCAATAAAAGGGCGTTTCCCTTCAGCGCGGCGAGTATCTACATAGAAGTTCATCGCTTCTTCCATGGTTCCCTCCCACTCACGAACATCATTTATGTTCCAAGCCGCACCCCAACGGATAGCAACGCCCTGCTCAGAGGCCGCTTGTTGAACAGCCTCAGCAATATTGTCGTACACACTAAGTTCCCAACAACCACGACCGCCGACATAAGCCATCAAATCTACCGCTCTGCCTTCAATGTGCTTTGACTTCATCGTCTTAGACGCTCCCTTCTCCACCAGAGCGCGTTGTTCTTCTTCGGTACGCAACCCACAGATTACCCCGAAATCGGTGTCTGTGAGCTCTATGGCGCGTTTGACGACGTTTACCAGACGCTCGTCTACACCTTCTAACTTATCTAGGCTACGTTGTGATAGTTTAAAACTCATTTTGTCAGTCCTTTCATTTTCTCAAAGCTACGCATACCACCTAAACCGAGCATGCCCAATAGAACTGTCATCAGCGAGTCCATGTCAAACGACGGTAGAGCAGGGATATCCACTCCTGCAACTGTAACAGCAAACATAATAAGAGGATTGGCAACAAAGTGATAAGCGAGAGCAATACCACAAGTCCAACCAATAAATGGACGCCACCCCGCCACAAAAATGCTCCGATGTTGAGCTTCTGCTTTATTGACTTCAACCTGTGCCATAGCCGCTTCATGAGCGGCTTTTTCGGCCATCGTCGCAATCTCATGAGCCATTGCATTTTTAGCGTCTTTGTCCTCGATAAACTTATCAAGTATTCCAGTTACGGGTCCTATTAAAGCCTGTAGCATAGCTTACCCCACAATCCAAGCTGTAATGAAAGACAATGATGACACTGTAAGTATCAACTGCAAATCGATCGGTTTTAACATGTTGCTTTTCCTTTACCTGAACACTTCAACTGAGCCTTCTTTTACTTTCTTAGGCACACAGTAAGCGTCTACTTTACGCTTTGTCCAATAGTTGTATCTCCATTTGCCTACTCTAGCGGCAAAATAATTGCATCGATTGATGTCGTACCAATATGAAGTGTCTTGAGGCTGTGGTTTCCCATCCAAGACAACCATCAGCGCGAACACCAAAATCAACTAACTCTCCTTTCTGGCCTTTAGCGCACTAGCTCCGAAGAACGCTGACACCAAAACAGAAATCGACACAAAGTAAGTTGGTGCGATATCTGCAATCAATTCAGCCGCTTTGCCCATAGACATTACATCGGCCATAAAAATACCAAACGGATACAGTAAGAGCCCAAACAAAGCAAACCACGCCATACGACGTTGAGCATCACGCTGTGCATCATCATCCATCATTCTACGACGACGGTCTTCAAGCATGATTTCACGTTCTTCTGGGTCTAACTTCCCATTACCATTCATGTCGTACTTTTGCATTTCTTCCGTCATTATTTTACCCCACGGAACTTAATGCCTGTCAGAGCTTGACCACGCCCACGAGAAATCTTTTCTTTGGCTTCACGAGTAGCCGTATCAGTACGCGCACTTAAAACTGTTCGGTAGCCTTCTTTACAGGCTTGGCAGGTTTGACCTTTTTTACCGTTCATGACTACTCCTTAAAACAGTTTGGTGTAGGACAGCAAGCCACCTATCCCACTTCTAGCCCCATACGTCCCTTTAGCAGAAAGCTCACCGCCTAGACCAAATGGGTCTTGTACAGAATATGTACCGGAAATACTTGGGTTATTTGGGTTTAGACTGCCGCCTAATGTGAGATCTCCTGGACCAATACTAAAAGTCCTTGCCGCATCTACTTTATCTCGTATGTCAGCGTACTGATCTTTTACTTGATCATACATAGACTGCCCAAACCCAAGTGCGCCTGTTGGGGCATTGTAGTTGAGATTGCCAATCGCAGATCCTATCGGGTCTCTCGCCGCCTCGATATCAGCCAATGACCCGTAACTGGTAGTAGCACCCAACCCACCAATACCAGATTGAGACAGAGTGGTAGGCATCCCTACTCCGGTTGCGTCCATGGTATAACTAGCAGTGGGCGCGGCCGATTGTCCTACTTTAGTGGCAAACGCATCAGCCCCTGGATAATCGTATCCATAACTAGGTGCAGGAGACTTACTAACAACCCCCACATTGGAGGAAGTAGGAGCAGGAGCATCGTCAGGACGGTTAGTAGACTTAGACTGATTGAAATTATATGTGTTTTTAGGTTTTGAATCAACTTGTGGCTTATTCGACCCACCGCCACCGCCGCCTCCGCCGCCGCCGCCAAAGCAATACTTTAATTCTTCAAACTGATCATAATCGCATGGTTGCTCTTCCCAACCAAACAAATCGTCTCTAAACTTGCGTCTGTTGTAGAATCTCATGTCACCATCCAACCTAATCTATTTTGTTCAGTGCGGAAGATCCGCGCTTTTACTCCTCTACCCCACCAAGAACGAGCCATTTTACGGATCTCCTTAGCGCACTGTTTGCACGAGCCATAGGGCGCGGCATAATCTATAACCCAAAGCCTACCGTATTGATACTCAAAATCTAAAGCATTTAGACTTGAAGGATTATCTATGTACTTACGCTCCCTGTCTGGAGGCAAGTATGTCCAAGTAATCATGCACTCCGGTTGGCCTTCTACATACACTACATGTAATCGGTCATTGAGCCAAGGACCGATGATGTAATCAGCGATCTTCTGCTCTCCCCATTCAGCGTGATATTCGGAGTCACATAAAACTTGGAACGCATCGATCAGCACACGTCCATCAGGCACAGTTATCTACCTTGCTGACGTTGCAGAGCAATCTGCGCCCGCATGTTGGCAATATCTTCTGTAGACTGAATACGCTCTCTGGCGATATCTGCGTTTTGCGCCGCCCGTTGTGCATCCAACTGAAGTTTTTGCTGATCGCTTTGTTGATCCATCTGCATTTCTTGCTCGCGCAGTGCCAACTCTTGTTGCTTGATCTGTACAAGCGGGTCTTGCTGTGGCTGTGGTGGCATTTGCTGTTGATACTGTTGAATCAACTGTGCCTGTAGCTGAGCAATCATCTTGGCATGTTCTTCTGGTGGTTGTTGCTGTGCTTGTGGGTTTTGCGCCATCTGTTGATCGTGCAATACCTGAGCCTTCATACCGATATGCTCATAGATGTGTTTTTCTAGCGTCATGAGTACCGCAGGTTGCATCTGTGCAACTTTGGACTGCATGTAAGCAAGGTGTACCGCCATGTGAGCATCGTGGTCTTGCTCTGGGAACGCCTGCATTTTGCCCTGACCTGCCGCCGCTTGGCTTGCAAACTGGTTCTCAGAAGAGGGATCCATCGGCTGTGGTACAGGTGCAGGTTTCAATAGCCCTTCAATATTGTTCACACCCAAGGCTTCGTACACGCGGCGATACGCCTCGTGAATGTTGTGTAACTCAGGTGCGGCTTGTGCGAGTTTGAGTTGCTCTTGGGCTAACACCACCCTTTGCGACATGCTGAAGATGTTGGGGTCACTGACGGGCAAAATGTCCACCCGATCGTCAAAGTCTTGCGGCTTAATCTGTTGGTCAGTTCCGACCTGATAAGGGTAAGGTGTAGGGTCTTGAGCAAACAGCTCTGCGAGCATCTTAAGTTCTTGCTTGAGGCTCGCATGCAACCGTTTATGCACTGCACTGACGATCCGAGCTCCGCGCTCAAGGAGTGCAATAGTTGTTCCAACTGGCATTTCCTGTCTGCCATCGCCCACGCCCATATCTGTTGTGCCAATAAAGCGTTGAGCAGATTCAATAACAAAGCCCATCAACTGCATTAGCGTTGCACTAGGCTCTTTGTACGGCAGGGGCATCAACGAAGTTCGTAAATCACCACCAGGAACGTCAACATCCCTAAACTCTCCTGGTTGGAGAGGATTTTGGTCATCTGCAATGCGTAAACCACGCGCTTTGAAGCCCGCAGGCATGTTACTGAGTGTTCCGGCGTCAATTAGCTGACGCAGGTTGGCAGTAGCAGTCCGGCTGAGGTTACCAAGCAGGTGGATAAGTCCAAAACCGTAAAAACCGAGTCCTGGAGTGAACTTGTAGTGGACAAAATGAGGTATTTTGTTCTTTAATGGGTCATCCGCACGGAAATTACGGCGGATTGACAATACTTCTTGGCTCTCAGAGCTGACAGTGACGATATACGGTAGCTTAATACCTGTTTCTTCGCCTTCTGCGTCTAAATCTGGGTACTCCATCAAGTCCAAATAGCAATGGCACTCGTATAACGTCGTTTCTTCGTCACTACCTGTGCTTTCACGACCCTCGAGCTTGTCATAAGCCTCTTGGATTTCGCTCTCAGCCGACTCTTCATCAGCTTGGACGTCAACATCTTTGTAAAAACCGCTAACTTGGAGCTTTCTGAGCTCGTTTGTTGACATTTTAAGGACGTGAGTGATGCGTTCCGCGCTTTTTAGGTCAGTTGCTGTGTACGGTGCAACAATATCTTCGGCAGGAACGAACTTGCTCACAGGTCTTGCGAGCGTATCATCACGGTAAACCTTCTTAAATGCGCTACCTGCAAGTCCCAAGTAGTACAACATCTGGTCAAACTCAGGCTCGTACTCCTCCATGCGGTACATGATCATGTAGTTCATGTAATCTTGGACGCGTTGTGCCTGTTTTTCGAGCTCTGGAGACGCTACCCCTACGATATTTGCGCGTACTGGACCCTTACTAGGGAGCATCTCTTTGTACGCACCCGCTTGGAATTGAGTCACAGCCTCATTCAATACGGGGTGAATGACGCCTGTTGCGCCATCAAACGGTTCGGTACGGGCTTCGTACTTCAAACCGAGCAAATCTAGACCTTTAGTGTAGGTTTCTACCCAATCTTCGCGGCTTGACTTATCTTCTTCAACGCTATCGAGGACATAAGTAGCTACGCCCGCAAGCGTATCATCACTGACATACTCAGCAAGGTTGTCATAAAAATCATCTGGCTCAACACCAAACTCTGTTTCTTCTTCACCGAAGGTGATTTCTGCCCCACCTTCGCCATCTTCTTCTATCTCTACCGAAATATCATCGTCCAAAAACTGTTGTTCTTGTTCGCGGAGCATTTCTTCATCAAGACTGAAAGTGTCGTTAGGAGCTTGCAGGAGACTGCGATCTACATTGCTTGGGCGGGGTTGCATAGCCATTAGTAATAAATCCTTTGCACAGGTACGGCTTCATCATCTTCGTAGTCTTCCGGATGCTGAATAAAACCACCCTCTCTAAATCTACGAAGGGCTTGCGTCACCGTATCTACGAAGTCGTCATTTTCGCCTGCCGGAAACGCCGCGCACTCTTCGATAACTTCTTCTGCCCATCGGGTATCTGGAGCCCATACTAACCCAGATTCCATAATCGGCGCAATTGAATTTACGCGAGTGAACTTGTCGTTGCCACGAGACGGGCTGTAGTTGGTTACTGGTATACCCATATTGCGGAGTTCTTGCGTGAGCGGCATACCACTAGCCTTAGCTTCTATCAACACGCATTCCGGATCCCAATACTTGTATTCATCTAGCGCAATGCGCCGCAGTTCAGGAAAGTCCCACCTTCCGCGTTTAGCATCAACAAGAATAATGTTCGGCGGACCACCCTCCTCAGGGTAAAACACGCCCCAAGTAGTAATCGCGCTATAGTCGGCAGACTCTTTTTTACTGTAAGCGGTATCGTAACTCTGCATAATGTATTCTAGCGGCGGGATATCATCTTTATCCCATGTTTGCCACCAATCACGCTTGAGTATAGCAGACTGTTCACTGGTTGGGTTTTGTTGCCATTGGGCTTCCCACTTACCGACGGACAAACTACCCTTAACGGCAAGCAAATCTTTCTTGTTCCAAAACTCAGGCCATAGTGGTTCATCGCTTTCGGGCATGATCGCCGGAAACTCGACCACTTCCCACTGGTCGGCCAGTACATCTCTAGCCTGTTGGCGGAGCAACTTCCCTGTTAGATCATTCTCCGCCCACCGCGTCATGATAATGACAATCGCGCCTCCTGGCTGTAAGCGTTGGCGGGGACCCGAGGTATACCATTCGTAAGCATGCTCAAGCGCAGTAGGACTCAGCGCATCTTGCTCGGAATGCGGATCATCGATAATCAACAAATCCGCACCACGTCCGGTCACCGCACCACCGACACCCGCCGCAAAGTATTCGCCGCCCTTACTTGTCTCCCATCGACCTGCGGCCTGACTATCCGCACGGAGCTCCACGTTTTCAAACACCTTGGTATACTCAGACGAGTTCATCAAGTTACGCACTTTACGGCCGAACCGGAATGCAAGTTCAGCGGTGTGCGTTGTCTGCATAATCTTCAATGTTGGGCGTCGCCCCATCAACCACGCAGGTAACAAGTAACTACCAAACTCACTCTTTGTATGTCGCGGCGGCATATTCACAATCAATCGCTTGAGCTCGCCTCGCGCTATCCGGTTAAACTTTTCCGCCATAATCGCATGGTGGCGTCCACTAATGAACTCAGGCCAAACCGTCTTACAGAACTCCATAAAGTCCTCTTTACTCGATTCAGCCTGCTGTATCTCTTGCGCTCTATCCAATAAATGCGCGTACTTACGCAACTGGTCTTCTGGGATTAACCCTACATCCACGGTTCGTCGCTCCGTCTATTTCATTCTAGTGCAAGGTAACATTGCCCACACCCATGACAACACACTCACCCAAATCTGGACAAAATCCCACAATCAAAAAAGGGACTTTATCATCGGGTAACTCCGCAGGAACAATGGAACGTGGTTCGTCTTTCCACAACTCGCGCCACTCGTCCACAGTTACAAGATCAAATGAATCAGGGTCAATCGTCATAATTGCACAATATATCGAAAATTTTTCTAGGGCAATGAACCTATGAGCATTCTACTGTATTAGGGGGGTGGGGGTCTCGGCTTTTGATCGAGTACAGTTCACTATCGAAAAATGTAAAAAGTCACTCGAAGATTTGTGCAAAACTTAGTTAAACCTAACGATTTAACTATGAGAGGTCTCTCGCGGGGGACGCACGAAAAAAGCCCGCACGGTGGCGGGCTTAGGGGGGTGCGGGGGACCCGAGCCCCCCGCTGTGTGCCAGTTACTTGGCGGTTGGTTGGACGACGAGGCGAACGTAACCTGTACCCCACACAGAGGAGCTAGTGCTGTAACCCCCGTTGAGGAGTGCATGTAAGCAGACAGGCTTCTTACTGCTGTGACCCAGAGGCTTCGCCTTGCTAAGAACTACGCTGAGGCGACGGTCACCTTCCACCCCGTGTAGCATCCAGTTCTGGATGGTTTCGCGGACGCCGCCGCGCTTGCCGTTATAACCGAACGGTACAGGCGCGTCGCTGTCCAACTCAACATTGGCAAGCGGTTCAATAACAACATTGTGCAGGTTGCCGCCCGCATGTTGCTGAACGAATGCCCAGATGTCTTCGTAGCTGACCTCTGCGTCTGTGCGCTTGAGTTCAACAACCTGAGTGGCAGTTTTTGCAGTTGCCGCTGACTTCTTTACTGTTGCCATTTTAATACTCCTTTCTACGAGTTATTTGGCTGTTCCCCTTTGGAACAATTTCAGAATACCACAATAGTGAATTAGTGCAAGCACTTTTTGAACTTTTTTATCAACTATTTTTAATGACGACCAGGTCGTCATTTTTGGTGCGTCGCACAACGACGAGACGAGACGAGAGGATGATTGATAATTATTATAACGCCTAGTACGAATATATAGGAGAAGGATCTCGGACACAGACTCTTCCTCTTCTAGGATGGGACGGTGTTTCCCAAGGAATGGGATGCCGCGAGGATGATTGATAATAATAAACAGGGGACAAAAAGAAGGGGCGATTAACGCCCCAACATAAAGATTAGACAGGCAATAGCCAGTAGCGCGATGAACAGGCTCATGAATAGTAAGGCCGCTCGGTAGGGAAACTGCGACCCGTGTGCTCTTCAATGTAGATTTCGATGTCGTCCGCACCCCATTCGCCGCCGACCATTAGGTAGTCGTCGTCGCCGTTACCATCTGGATCCGCACCATCGTGTGGACCGTGACCCATGCTGTAACCTTTGAGATTGCCGTTGTACTTGGAGCGATTAACGCGGTCACGTTTAGCCCAAGCATCTTCAACCTTGGAGTAGCCACCCTCAGAACCGAGGAACTGTCCGGTTGAGTAATACCAACCACCTTCCTCAGGACCACCATACTCACGAGCTGTGCGATAGACGTTTACATAGAACATGATTAACTCTCCTTTCTACGAGTTATTAACAATGCACCTATATAGTAACAAACCACAGTTATTGAGCAACTCTTTAATTGTCCGAGGGGGAGGCGTCATCATCATTCATCATCAAACGACAAGCCCGAGGAAGATTGACGAGGATGATTGATAAAGAGGCCTAATAGTATGTAGACACATACTATTGAGAATCTCGCAATCAAAATCATTCTTCTTCTCGGAATGGGATGGGAAGAAAGGGAGGCCGTGGCCTCCCTCCCCGAGATGGTTAGCCTTGGACGACTAACTTGATGTAAGGAGTCATCCAGTATTTGGATGACGGTGAGTATCCGCCGTGCATTAGAGCGTGGAGGCAGACAGGCTTCTTGCGCGAATGTCCAAGAGGCGCGGCTTTATTTAAGACAGCCTTTAGGGACATGTCGCCGTCAACGCCACGGAGCATCCAGTCCTGTATGGTTTGGCGGACGCCTCCTGTTTTGCCGCCGTATCCAAATGGTACGGGAGCCGCGTCGTCTAGGTCGACATTGTCAAGAGGCACGATTTTCACGTTAGCCTCATTACCTCCCGCGTGGTTCTGGACAAATGCCCAGATTTCCTCGTAAGAGATTTCCTTGTCACCGACCACGAGTTCCGCGGACTTGACAGTGGCTTTAGCGCGAGGCGCAGACTTTTGAGTTTTTACGTTTGACATTTTGTTCTCCTTTCTACGAGTCTATGTCATAGTTAAGCGTTTACTTAACTATGTTCAGTATAGGGTCATTATTTGTCAATGTAAAGTCATTATTTGTCTTTATGTTTCTTTGATTATCCTTGATTCCGGCGTCAAGAAGAGGCGTCATCATCATTCATCATCGGCGGATCTTTTGCGATCGCGCGTAGTCCCTGATCCACATATCAAAATCAATCATCATCAATCTTGTTCCTTCCTCTTCTAGAATGGGACGCGAGGACCAAGGACGATGGACAATGATTCATGAAGATTGAGGACGCGCTCCGGTGTCCTTGGACAAAGTTGGAGAAGAAAAGATTTCTTCCTCCTTTATGATGGGACGAGGATGATTGATAATGAAGTCAAGCATACCCGTCCAATCGTACGGAATCCCTGAACTCCAATCCGGGGTCAACGGTCCGTCATTCTCTGTCTGTCCCGCTAACTCCATGGCTCGTGAACCGTGAAATATATTTATAGTTCGGGAGGAAGGATGACCAACCAAGTTCCAGACGTTTCCAGAATATCCGCTATATCTTATCTGCCAAGCAATTTGGTGAGGACGGAGCGCGATGTTCTTTAGCGACTTTAACTTGTGAACCTTCATTTCAATCCAAAAAGCATGTCCGTCTTTTATCCCGTGTAGATCGGGAACTCCAGGACTAGCCCAGGACTCAAGGCGTGTCCAAAACACGCCCTGATCCTTGGTTGCATCGCGGAGTTTATTCCAGAGTGTTGACTCAGGTTTGGCTCCCATTAGTCGTGTGACTCCCCTACTTCAATCAGCTCACGGTGTGCCTTGCAATCAGCGCATGGCTCCTTTTCGCTTTGATCATAAACAGATGCGTAGTTGTTACCGAGCATCGGCATCCCACAAAGTGTCTCGTGCTGACCGCTCATTGAGAAGTGCTGTTGCCCGAGCCGCTTAGTCCACTCATTAAACTTAGTAGTCACAGCACCACTCCTCTGGGTAATCACTAAACAGCATGCCGACCTTAGTCTGTATCATAGCGTTTTCATCAACGACCTTGGAATCACACGGTGTGTCCTTGCCATGGAAGAGGTTGCACCCGAGGGTCTTGAACTTTTTAGCCGCCTCCATGTAAGTGAGGTTTTGACCCCAGTCTTGCATTTCGTGGAAGCTGTCGTTATCCCACGGCTCACCACAATGTGGACAATGTACATCTATCATTCTAGTTCTCCTTTCTACGAGACGTAGCTCTTTTGCTACTGTTACCAGTATGCACCCAGACGCAAACAACGATAAGTCTTTTGTTCTCAGTCTATTTCCAGATCTACTTCGTCATGATCAATTATCAGATTTCCCTCTTGGACTGCTTGCAGAGCAGGAAACTCTTGCTGAAGTCTAGCGATTTCTTTCATGACCTCATCACGGTTCATCTGGTCAATGCGTCCATGAAGGATTTCTTTACGATCAATGTAGATCCCTGCGGCTTGGCCTCGTGACTTTTCAGCCGCGACTGCGGCAGGATAGTTGCCGTTCTGGATTGCCAGATCTCGAATCTCAGCGAGTTTCTTTACATGACCTTCAAAGCTCACCTCATACTTACGGGCGAGTTCTTGCTTCAACTCCCTGATCCTCTCTACGACATGGGGGTATCGCTGACCGTTCAGTAACTGGGACGCAATCGCATGGGCGGACTTCTCACTGTATCCGGCACGGATGGCGGCTTCCGTCTGGGAGATGTCTTCACAGACATAGATTCTACAAAACTCCTCTTGCTTTGGAGTGATAGATTTTTCTGTGCGTGGATTAGCGACGACATCAATCGCGGGCTTGTGAGTTGCTTTTGGCAGAGCCATTTCTAAACCTCTTCCTCTTCTATGATGGGATACTTTACATAATAGGGCAGAATTCAAATCGTGATAAATTCAAATTTAAGGTCGTTTGAGATCGCGCGTACTGAGAAAGTTACTTGATATATCGGACTCAACTACCCCAGATACTGGATAAGTGTTTGATAAACCTACTGATAGTAAGATATCGATATATCGGACAATGTTAAAAAACAAATTATCTGTTATCCATCTTTTGGTACTATTAAGCAAAGTATCTATTGAACCTCGTTCGACGGTCAAAGTTCCCTGCCTACCCTACCCCTACCAGTTGTTATTTTGATAGTCGAGCGGCGTCGAGAAGTACTCAAATGGGGTCTATGGCAGGTGCAAAAAGAACCCCGAACCATGTAGCGTGGATCGGGGTTAAGCAGTCAGGAGTGACTGATCAATGTCCGAGATTAAGGGAACCTCAAGCCAACCCTAACATATCTTTGACAGATTGCCACAATTTTCCAAAGAAAGATTGAGGTGGTGCAGGAGGAGAAAGGAGGGAATTGTAAGCGTCTCCGGCTTTGGATCGAGTATCCTTATCATCTTTGTTATTGAACGCCTCTACTGGAATGAGCAGTTTGGGTCTCTTCTTATATAATATGTATTCCACTTGGCTCTTAGTGAGCTTGTATCGCTTGGCGATTTCTTTGTGTGTACCGAGCTTCATCACCGCGTCACTGTGGACGTCGGCAATAAGTTGGTCACTGAACTTTTTACGCGCTGATGCCATGAGCTTTTTCCTCTGTCGATCGGATTTGTTGGATTTTCTCAGCTCGCCGCTTGCCCTGAAGGGTCAACGCATAGAGCTTAGGAGTTTGGCGCGGGTGTTCTGGATTAGTTCCAATCCACCCACTCTTTAACATCGCATGGATCTGCTTGGCAGGATCCTGCAATGGTAAATCAGAAAAGTCACAGGAGCGCATCCACTCCCTCTTACGGAGCATCCGTACAAGGATCTCGGCACTAGCCGACCAAGGCAAGAGACGAGTGGCTTTACCAGAACGCCTCTCGGAATGGCGGTCAACAGGCGCAATCGGCACATCCAACACATCCAAGCCGAGGTCTAAGGGCTTTTTAATCTGGTCGCGGATGATGTGCGCCAATGGCTCCGGATTCTTGCGCGGGCGTCCTGGTTTACGGCGGACAAGCTGAACGGGGATCTCTTTTGGTTCGGTATCAA
>JGI11705J14877_10000518_pt1 | contig 24132 bp, 38 predicted proteins | sample Etolaghawater15m_FD_14877 | JGI IMG/M metagenome (IMG submission 14877)
TTTTTCAAAAGCGGGCAGCTTAAAGCGGGTTTCAAAGCTTCTTTAAGCTGTCCCAAATCTACCCACTCTTCCAGGGTTAGATCGTCGGCAGAAAACGGATACCCACCCTTTTGCAAGGCAGACAAATGAAGAAGTTTTAAGGTGTATTCCATAAGGTCTTCCTTCTTCTTTTTAGGACAGTTGGCACATGCCCAGGGGAGGTTTTCTCCGTTTTCTATTTCACATTTTTCAAGATCAAGGGGACTACAGAGACCCTTCTGCAGCGCAGAAAGATCTTCCGTTAGTTTCCCTGCAGATCTTCCGCCTCACTGATTTCAGCAGGGCTGTCAAAGACGTGAGCCGCCATCAGCATCACCAGGTCTCCGGCGTGTTCCTGCATCCACGGCTTCCACTCCTCAAAATAATGTTCCGAAGCCGGATCAGAAGAGATGGGGACATGTTTGTTGTCCACCTTCCGCTCGAAATCACCGTCACCGATTCCGGTGAGAATAGTCATGCCGTACTTGAGTCTTGCATCCGACTGCTTAAACTGCACCTTCCGGCCCTGGCGCTGTACAGCCATGTTATTGTAGCCCTGGCGTTCAGAGGGCGTTGGCATGCGAAAATATATTTTGACAATACTGCCTGAAAGATTGTCATTGATCTTGAGTTCATTTTTTTCTACTGCTTCACGTCGTGCCATTATCGTTACCTTTTAAAAATTAATTTTTGATTGTTATCCTGCGTATCCAGCCTGCAGGTTCTTCACGTTCACAATGACCGAGCCATAGGTGTCATCCTCAAGCACTGCCATATCTCCGGCCTCGGCCAGTACTTTCCCGTTGACAGAAAGAGGGGAGTTCAGGACAGCCACTTTGGGGAAGATCAATTCCACCTGATACTTATGGCCTGGCTCATATTCAGCACCCTGACAAAGAACTCGGAAACCGAAATGATCGTTGTCCAGAATATGCTGCTGCAGGATGAAATCTTTAAATTTACGATCAAGCTTCAGGGTCTGTGACCTGGCCGGACGAAAGCAGGACGTGGCATAGCTTCCGCCTGCTCCTGGGACAAACTCAATCTCAAGGCCATTGCTGAGATCGTACTGGATGGAATTCACCTCCGAGGTGAGCTGTCGTCCACCTTCAAAAGCAGCGCCATTCCAAGTGGCCCCCATCAATACTGTCATCTCAGCAACTCGCAGCGGGGTTTCCTGAATCTTTGCCGGAAAGGTAAATTCCGCATCTTCGGTGGGAATATAGAGCACCTTATAGCTTACAGACGCACCGGCACCACCCGCTGACGTGATAGTGATTGCTGCAGGAGTGGCAGCAGAGACGGCGCTATATGCAACCTCTGTCCAGACACCTGGGGTCAATTCGACCTTAATTCGCTGGACATTATCAAGACGCTCTGCATCCGTAGCCCCCTGGACACCGTTAGCAGCAAGGGGCAGGCTTACGACGTTATCGAGTGCGGTCACGGTCTCCTCGAGGACATTGTCAACATGCTTACCGGTTCCCTTGATGGATCCAGAGCATTTCACCCAGTCGTCCTTTGCAAAGGTAGCAGAGAAAGAGTCCACAAACATGGAGATAAACCGTCTCTTCAAAACGGTTTTGCCGTAACGCTGCATCAGGGAAAAGGATGGCAGTGAGCGGTCGGCATCGGTATCACCATTGATAGGAGTGATAGTGTGGAGGTGCCCTGTTCCGGCAGCCACAGCGCTGCTGACACCCAAAGCGTAGGCCAGTAAAAAAGCAAAATGCTGGGGCTGAGCCTTTGAGAAATTCAGGGATCCGGAAGCGGTATGACCGTTGTCATAGATAAAGTCCGGTTCCTCTTTTCCCGTTGCCTCATCGGCATTGGTCTCACGCCGCATTTCAAGATTGCAGACGTCACCCAGGTCAGCCATGATCGAGAGATCAAAGGCCTGCTCGGTGTTGATTGCAGTTTCCCCGACGGCTGCAGAAACCGCCGTCAGGTTATGGGTAGCTCTATATGATCTCATCTCTTATTCTCCGTGGTCTTTTTACTGGCAGTTTCAGGTTTCGTGGCCGTCAGGGATGGCGCAGGAGCGACCCACAATTCAAAACGCTCTTTCTCCGGCTCGGGGATCTCCGAGTACACTTTACCGGGCTGGAACTTTCGTCCGGCCAAAACTCCATCCACAACCTCAAAACGTTCCTGGCCGGGCTTCAGTATCCATTTCTTCATCTTTCACGCTCCCGTGTATATTCCATGGTGATTGGTTTCTGGCTCAACCACTGTTTGTTGTCTGTAAAAAACATCTTGCTTTCACCGGATCCAGGCGACCAGGCGTATTCCATTCCTGGCAGATTCAGCAGATTCTGATCAAGGTGATTCACTATTTCTTTTTCCAGGCTCAACAGGCCATCTGCGCCAGTAAGACCATCGCCAGAGACCTTGACCATGGGAAAGCAAATCACCTGCAGAGTTTCTTCGACCATGCCTCCTGCAAGCTCTTTTCTGGTGATTTTCCCGTCCTTCACACCGACACAAGGCTGCTTAACCCCGGTGGGGATGTAATTTGGATGTGGTGTAATAAAGACATCCCTGGCCCTTAGTCCGCCAACGGTCTGTAAACTGTTTCTGACGGCCTGTAAAAGTTCATTCATGATGGATTAATATCCCTTCATACTGGTTCTTGAGAAAATCCTGTCGGCCCCACTAAGCTGCACATCATCATTGCTCGCATCTGGATCTTCATTGCCCATGCTGACATCGCCTGCAGCGATCATCGAAAGTAGAGCCACGGAACTTTCATAGCGTTTCTGCCAGTGATCTGACGGCCCTTCCTGACTTCTGCCATAGAGATTGAAAATAGCAATACTCTTTGCCAGATTGGCAACAACGCCTGGCAGAGGATTAAGAGGTAAGTCAAAGCGTTTGCCAAGATAGGAATCAATTTCTATCCCTGCAGCCTCAATTGCCTCGTCCACAATTGTCTGATCAATGGCACCAAGCTCATGCTCATCGGTGAGGCGCAACAGCTCGTCTTCGGTGATCCTCTTTTTAAGATCGTCCAGGGTGCAGTACATTATTCAGCTCCTTCCTGAGCCATTTTCCAGCCGACATCACGCATGGCAGCAGATATATCCTCTCCCATGATCTCGGTCAGCACAGTGACCTGTGGGACACCTGATTTTGTCCAGTCCTTTACGTTCGACTTGTCCTCGTCCAAACAGCCAATGGCGCAACCAAATGCCTTATCGAGGGCGGTTACTTCTGCAAAGGGATCCGCAGGAAGTGAACAGATTGGTTTAGTTTCATGGCTGACGGTCAATAGTGGTTCCTGCTTTAATGCTTCCAGCTGCTCTTTGGTGAAGAAATCATCTGGATACTCTGCAGGCTCGGCAGTGTGGGCAATACCGGCCCTTCTGAATCCAGCCTGAGCGCTTACGATTACTATCATTTTGTCACTCCTCGTGTCAGGCTGGTGAGTTTATCATCACCAGCCTGAAATGTGGTTTATCCCTCTCCGGTGGAGCCATAACAGAGCTGCCACAGGCCATATCCAGCCTTTCCACGAGCCTCGGCACCAAACTTGAACTTTTTGCGCATGAAGACATCATCCGCCTCCGGATCAGTCTGCTGCACAAAGACAGGCTTTTTGCGCTGCTGGAAGATGTAGGGTTTGATTGCCCGACTGGTATCGAGAAGAAACCAGGCAGTATCAGAAGTAAGCTGATCATTGACCACAACCTTTGCCGTGTTTTTATAGGGATTGGGCTTACCATCCTCAAGGCGATCGGTTGTCATCAGGAGATTTGCGGTATCCTCAAGGGCTGGTGGCACCATGAGCGTAGTCGGCTTTACACCAAGCGGACGGCCTTCATCATCTTTGAATTTACGCATGGCGGTACGGGCAGCGCCATAACCCGCCTGTGCTGCAGCGAGGCTCTCAATAGAGAGAATTGCCGTTCCCTTGTTTGATACGGAAACCGTCTCACCATCACCATCTCCGACCGGGTGGTCGGTATCACAGAAATACTGCCCGTCGTAACACTTGTTTGTAAAGGATCCATTGGCCACCTCACCGACAAGTTCATCGGGCCATGTTCTGGAAGAGGATCCCGCCTCCTGGGCCATGGGGCCGTAGATCCCGATCTGGTCATCCTCGATATTGTTTCTATCCACCTCGACTGTGGCCTCAAAATCATCGTTGACCAGGGTGTACTTGAAAGCAGCAAGGGCCTTGACGGTTTTCTCACCAAGCCATTTTTTCATCTTGGGGAACGTGGAGAGCCAGGAATAATCTTCCTGACTGGTGGAGGACGGAACCAACATGGCATACAGTTGCCAGGTGGTTTCCGCACCGGCAAAGGCCTTGTTGAATGTTGTACGCAAGCTGATAAAGATAGCAGCCACATTTTGTTTATTTACGAGCATTTTGTTACTCCTTTAAAATGATTTTAATTAAGGTTTTATGGCTTGATTATGATGCCATTAGCCCGGCTGTTCTCAGCGCGGCCAGCAGGCCGTTAAAGTCAACGACCATGGCCGCGACGTCAACTGCTGCAGAATCTGCGACAGCAGCACTTTTCCCAACATGGCCAGGCAAGAGCCAAACGCCGGCACTGTCTACGCCAACACAAATCCCGGCGACAATTGAATTTGTCCCTCCTGCATTTGCCACGGTTTCATCATCCTCGACATAGATCGGGTGGCCGACATCGGTAACAGTCACGACATTCACGGCAGAATTTTTGAATCGAAACGCTTTTTTCCTGCGAATGGGTACTGTCAGATCACCGTTTGCGCCTGCTGAGTTGTCGACCTGTTCTTCAGCCATTCCAACAACAGTAAGCCCTGCGGCATCAGCTGCAGGCAGGACATAGCCGGTTGCATTTGTTGCAGCCAGGCTACCGGCAAATACTTTCTTGGTGGCTGCCATACCAAGGACGAGGAGTTCTCCGTCCTTGTGAGGTGTGTTTCTATCTTCTGTTAAAGCCATTGTTAATCTCCGTTAAAATTGGTTTTACGATTCAAACCTGTTTTTATTCCAGGCCACCAAACTCTTTTAAGTCAGCCTCATCCACATCCATCATCTTGGCGACGTTGAGAATGGAATCGGACATATTAAGGGTGTCATTTTCCTGATTACCATCCGGAAGTTTTTTCAACGGAATCACAACAGGAGCTTTGGAAACAAAGATGCGAAAACCATCAAGGTCATCTGTTGCATATTTGGTGGCCCAGTCTTTCTGATCCGGGGTGATCTTGCCGTCTGTCATCGCCTTGGCGACAACCTCATCGGCATCACGTTTTGTCAGTTTTGCCTGCAGCTGGTCAAACTGATCCTGAGAGACCATGTTCTTTCCGGACTGCTTGAGGGCGTGGATGGAGGCAACAACCGTCGATTCGTCGGACTGTTCGATGCCGAGCGCTGCGATTACTGCTTTGGAGACAACCTCCTTGGGATTGGTGCCTTGCTCTTGCAGCCTGGTAACTGCGGCAACCACATCGGTCTCACTTGCATCCTGTTTCAATTTCAGGGCTGCAATCAGCTTTTCGAGTAACGTCATAACGTGCTCCTTTTCTTTGAGTTGTGCGCCCAGCTTTGCCAGGAGCGGTTTAATATTGTTTGTTCTTGGCGCATTGGTGAGCGCCACACTGTGTACGGCCACAAGTCGTCTGTCTGATTTTCGGACATGAAAGACCGGAGAGAAATAACGGTACTCGCCTTTGCTGACATAGCCGGATGCTTCTGCCGTCCACTCGACACGAGCCTCGATTCCAACACCGTCGGTATAGCGCCAGTCACGACACCATCCGGCTGCAGGCGCTTTAACATCGGCCAGAGTCTGATGCTCGTAGTCAAAGACAATGTCCACGCCACGTCGCTTAAGCATTGCTTCGACAAGCTGCCAGGACTCACGATCGACTTTGTAGGATCCGGCACCCTCCACCTCGACCGTCCCTTCAGCGAAGATACAGATCCACTCGGGAAGCTCTTTTCCGGCTTCAAGTCCAAGTGCTGCAATGATGGTCAGTATGTTCATAATTTCCCCTGCAGGATAAAATTGCTTAAATCCTCATTTATGTTGTCCCAGTCTTTGTCCTGGACCATGAGGAAGGGTCTTGCTGGTATTTTGACTTTTTTATTCCGCCCGGCCATACCGCCAAACTGGTGGATTGCTGCATACACTTTATCCGTGCCAACCATGACGATATTCCCGGCTACCTGAGAATGGATAGAACCCATAAGCCCACCACCATGACCTTTACCGACCAGGATGGATCCACCTTTCTTTTTCGCCAGGGTGACAGGGCTCAATTCCGTCCAGCCAGTGGGACGACCTCCTTTCTCAAAGTTCCTGAGAACCGACGCTTCCACCGTGGCACCAATGATTTTAAGGGCCGGATCAAGCTTGCCGAGTCGCTTTTCAACACCTTTGATGTTTGCTCTCAGCTCATCAATGTTGTGTTGTATGGTTATTTCCGTTCCGGCCATTCTTGTCTTTTCTCTCTTTCTGCGTTATTATTTCAGTTACGGTTATGGCGATTGATTCACGGATCGATAATCGCCATACAGCGCGGGAACTGCCGTGACAGTTCGTCCGTCCTTTTCTTATTCTTCCTTCCTGTACACCAGTTGTCCTGTCCGTTGTTTGCTCAGATAGTTCCAGCTTGTGATCGGCATCATCGTCCAGGCCTCGATCATTCCGTTTTTTGCATCACAGATAACCAGCAGCCCTTTCTTACCTTTGTCCAACGGCAGGATTTTGATAATGCGCTGCCGGAGTACTATCTTGCCGGTTCCCTTGTGCCGATCAAAACGCTGCCACACCTCCTGTGGATCCGTGAGCGTCTCCGGGAGGAAGGGGAGGAAAGGAGTACGGTTCAAATCAATATGGGCAATCAGCACCTCTGCATTCACCACGATATCGTAACGAAAGCCGTCTTTTGCGGTGAAGCTGTAGATCTGTTCTTTGCCACCAATGATTTTCTCAAGGGTTGAGGTGGCAAGTTCTGGGTCGGTTATTTTGGCACCCATAGAAGCCATTGGATTATCCGGTACCAGATTGTTGGCAAGTCCATATGTCGCCCAGTCACCAGGGGTGAGCTGCTCCCAGGCATCTGCTTTCATTGCCTGGTATTCAGCCATTGCCTTCTGTGACAGCTGTTTTCCCCAGGCGGCTTGTCCGGGGTTATAATCCCAGCCGGGATCAATGCCCTTTGGTACCTGGGTGATTTCACCTGTTTTGCGATCGATATGGTCATAGTGCTCTATCCCTGGTCCCTTGGTACGAATGGGGGTTCCACTGTCCTCGAATTCCTTTTGCAGCTCTTCCAGTTCTCTTTGTGAAACTGTGGTCACTCCACATTTGCAGCCCCAGCCGTTTCGCGGAGTATGAGTGTCCCAGAAGGGATCATCATGTCGTAGCACCAGGTTGTACCACTGCATATGCTCTTTTCTCGGGTTGGCTGAGCGAGAAGCCAGATACCTGAGATACGGCCTTGCGGCCAGTACAGCAGGATCGTTTCGTGCCTTATAATGTCCGGCATCATAGGCAACAGCGAGATTGGTATCGTAAATGATAGCCGAGCGCCACCCCCGACCACCCTTGTAATTCCAGCCATGGGTCGCAACAATTGAATCAAAGTCTTTCCGAAACTCGGCAAGAGTCGTCCCCTGACTGATTGCCTTATCAACAGCTTGACGCAGATCGCTGAGCAGCTCAGCTTTACCCGCACCGGCAACCACAAAGGCCCTGCTGTGCATTCCTCGCCACAAGTCGTCCCATGCCTCCGTCGGCAGGTTCACTTTCTGCCTGAAAAATGCGATCGCATCACGAAAGGGCAGTGATAGATAATTTGCAGAGGGGCCTCTCATCACAAAACCATGTTTAAAAGTTGTTTAAATTTTCCCGTATCAAACGCACGGGTGCTCGCCCGTGTGTTGGGGCAACGTCCCCTAAAAAACGCTTACAGGCCATTTTAAGGCCTCCCGTCAAATTGCCCGGATTGGTCTGCCAGAACAAAGGCCTGCTGCATTACTTTCGCAAGGGCCGTTGTATCCATATCTCCATAAACTGCGAGGAGACGATCTCTGAATTCCTCCAGGCTGGTTACCTGGTCAAGCAGTTGTTTGGCTGGCTGCAGCAGATCTTCCAGAGAGGTTTGCGAAAGGGTCATCTCTGTCAGGGTGTCGATCTGGTCTTCTGTTTCTCCAAGTTGACCGGCAACAATGAACTTTTCAGTTTTCTTTTCTGTCTTGGGGCTTTCCTTCTCGGGTGCTTGAGCTGCTCCACCAACCATCTCCTCGTTCCCTTCTCTTTCAGGGATACCGAATGAGCGGTTGACGAAAGAACGAGGCATGGGGACACGTTCGAGCATGTTGCTCATCCATTCCGACTTCGCGACCAGGTCATCAGGCTCTTCAAACAGGATGGAGTATTTGGGAATAGCCGTATCCCATCCAAAGTTGAAGCCCACCAGGGGCCTGATCAGCTGGTCCCGTATCGTTGAGGCAATGGCTCGGCCATCTGCTCGCAATAGGTCAAGGCGGACTTCATTGTGGGTCTTTGAGGCTGCGTAGCTACCTTTCCCGTCAACCTCGGCGGTGAGGGTCTGTCCCAGGAGGGCTTTTGATATTTCTCCATTGCAGAAAGAGGCCAGCAGTTTGTAGAGATCACCACTGGCATTCTTCACCGTTTCGATGAATTCAATCTCAGTGGATTTTGAAATCACCCCGGCCGCATCACTGCCGAGCGAAGAAATGGCACTTCTGAGTGCCTTCTTTTCGTCACTGCTTGCACCTTGGTCATATTTGCCCAACCTGAGTGGCATCCCAAAAATCTCGCAGAAGATTACCCAGTCTTTAATGGCGTAATGCTTAAAGAGAGTCATCCATGCGGCAACACGATAGATCCCCGATCTGGTTGGATGGCCCGATTTCCCACCATAATCATGCATGAGAACCTTCCATGCTGGGATATCAATCCCCATGGTATTATCGTCGGTGAGTAGACGGGGAATCCTGGACAGGAGACCGGTATCGGCGGTAAAGAGGAATCGCTTCTGTTCCAGATATTCAAGCTTGGCTGGTATTGCCTGACCCTCTGATATGTCCCAGGTGATTTCTTGAGCTGCATAGCCTTTTCCGATGGCATCCTGCATGGCGACAATTGATTCTTCCCAGTCTGCCAAACCTTCAAATGTGTCACGGACAAAATCAGCGACCGTCTGATCTCGTGCATCTTCGCTGGCCGGTTCTACGTTGAAATCCAGGTCAAGAATTACATTTCTGCGTTTATCCCGTTCACAGAGGAGGTGGCCGTCTTTCTCTTCGAGCTGCTCAAAGAGTTCCGCCTGGGATCGCATATCTCCACCGTCAGCAGCCTTGAACACAGCAGCAAGACGCTCTGGAGTGAGGCCGTCTGTCACATATTCCCGAAACGAGTCCAGAACAGGAGCCACAGCCAGGGGCGCACGCTCTGGAGTTTTGTTGCGGCTCAGATCGATCTTGCGGCCAAACTGATCATATATGGTTATTGATTTGGCCATTACCATGCTCCTTTCTTGGCAAAGCGACGTTTGCTGACTGATTCGTATTCTGTTTCTCCACCACCTTCCTGGTAGGTAGCGTGGATAGCCATGGCTCCGGCAATTCCTGAATCACCGTGCCGCTGTTTTCTGTCTTTTTTATTGGTCTTTTTCTCGGGAAGCTTGGCTATCCCTCTGATCACCTTAAAGGCTCTATGGTCTTCGATGATATCTGCGTCTTTTGGCAGCAGGATGGATCTATCCTCGAAAGCGGCTTTGTACTTGGGCATAAATTCCCGGTACCAGGATTCGGAAAGCATTACCTCGGAGATCCGATCCTCCCCATATTTCTGTGCTGCAACTTCTGCGAGGTACTGGCCGTTGCCACGAGCATCAAAAGAGCCGTGACGAAAACGGGGCAAGCGATCAATGATGTAAAAGAGAATCTGCTCCTGCTGCTTAAAGGGTATGTTTCTCATCTCCAGCACAACTGGTGCCTTAAAGATAGCTCCCTGTGTCTCCTGCAGGGGAACAAGCACACTTAAGTCACCGGTACGGCCAAAATCTTCTCCGAGATAACTTTGTCTCTTAGGATCAAGCGCATCGAGTAGTTGTTTTAAATGATCTTCGCACCAGGCCTCGATATCCGATTGACGGACAGCCTCATCCTGATATTTGAACTCATCAGGTCTTTCCAGACGGATAACCGGTATTTCATCACTCATGCAATTTTCAACCAGGACACGTGAAAGAAATGTCCCTGATCCCTGGGATGGAATACAGAACAGCTCTTCGTCTGCGCCATCGCCGTAAGAGTCTATCAGCTTCTGGCGCCATTCATCCTGGGCGGTCTGTGACCAGGTGCGCTTCAGCTTGAGGCAGATTCGTTTGTAAAAGCCCTGGTCGAGTGCATCGTCGAGTGTTACCCGGTGCAGGGAATACGGTTTACGGCCAGCACGGATGTCCTTAATTAGCTCATTGAACGGGTTGTCCTCACCGTCATGTGTGGAAATTATCCGTATTTCACCGCCCCAGATTAGCAGTGCCATGGCTGCTTTGATCAGCTCGGCCAGGTCATCATGGAATGCTGCCTCGTCTATCACCACCCGGCCCTGTTTTCCGCGAAGGTTTGATGGGCGTGAGGAAAGAGCCACTATTTTATTTCCGGAGGAGAAGCGGATCCGGAAGGTAAGGATGTCTTTATCCTTATCCTTGATAACCTCTTCTTCAACAGCACCAGCGGCTTCATCGTAGAGCTTTGCCCATTTGGCACAGTCCCCGATAAACTCCTCGGCCATCTCCTTGTTGTAGCCGATATACCAGACGTCGGAACCACTCTCCTCAGAGGCAAACAGGGTGTCATCCCCGGACTCTGACCAGGAGAGACCGATACGGCGTGATTTCTCAATCACTTTAACTTCGGCCTTATCGTCAGCCCAGTCCTGCTGGTATGGCAGAAAGACGTGTGGCGTTGAGTAGCTTTTGGTCATACGCCTATTCCCAGAATCTGACGTCTAATTTCATCTGCAGTCTCACTTGTGAGTCCTGCCTGTTTCACAACTTTTTCAACATCATTGGCAACCCGCTGTGCCTGCTCCATTTTGTCCCAGCGTTCGAGAAGCGATCCCAGCTTGGAGAGGGTGTCCATCAGTCTCGAATCCCGTTTGCTGGGATGTAGGCCTTCCACCCAGGCAAGCTGCTCTTCAAAGAGATCACGCAGCCGTTGAATATTGCCACGTTTCTGTGATCTGGCCCTGTCCCACTCGTCGAGCGGCTGTCCAGGCTCTTTTGTATCATCCTTCCAGCGTTTGAGGCTGGTCACAGAGACATCGAGCTGATCGCCGATGGAGGAGAGGCTATACCCGTCTGCATAGAGCCGTTGGGCCTGGGGTGCCAGCACCGCCTTGTCGCCTTTATTCGCCAAGACTCTTCTCCAGGCGTTTGATTTTACTGCCCACAGTCAACAGTTCGGCCTGTACCATTACCATGGTGTCCATAAGGGTCGCGGCTTCCGCTACTTCCATTTCTTCCGGCTCGTCAACGAGCATAGGATTAATCCGGGGAACAATGGACTCTGAGAGACTGATCAACCGCATCCGGAGTTCGGATCTCTCTTTTCTTGACGCAGAGAGTTTTACCCGCATCATGGCTATTTCACTACTCATCGGGATCTCCTTTACGGCGTACGATAGGGCACCACTGGTTTGCGGTGATCTTTTCAACCATGCGGGTCATGGCCTGAACATTGACATGGACCAGGTCCGTGAGGTTTCCAGCCAGTTTTTCGTAATTTTTGACAAACTCGATATTGTTGTCGTATCGATTGGTAAAAATGAGGGCCCGTTTCTCAGATTCTTTCTCCGAGTTGGCGACCTGACGCTGTAATGCCGTGATTGCTGCGGTCTGGCTGTTGATCGACCTGGATATTATCCGGGTCATATACCCGGCAGCAAACAGAGGACACCAAACGATAACAAACAGCACTCCGCTCGTTCCCCATCCGCCTAATGCTTTGACTACTGTCACCAGGGCAGCAGCTGTTGATAGTTCCTGGACCACTTATCTTCCCCTTAACGTCTCGTTTTCCTGCTCACAATGAACACAGCGTTCACATCCCGGAACCGCGATCCGTCGCGCCTCCGGGATGGGCTTCTCGCAATCGATACAGTAGAGGGCGCTTGTTGTCCCGCGTGTTTTCCCTGCTGCTGCACTGATTGCACGGCTACGGAACAGGGTTTCATGTTCCGACGCCAGGTCAACATCATCCATCAGCCAACCACACCGTTCTTTTCGATCTTGTGACCCAGGCCGATAACGGTGAGGGCACCAAAACCGGCATTGAGCAGTTCAATTAGCGATCCTGATTGCGCCTGTGCTGCGTCCATATCAACGCCGAGATAATTCGCGGCTATATATGTGCACAAAAAACCCACAATTCCGACCCATGTTTTCCATCCTTTCATCATGATAATTCTCCCTTAAAATTGAGTTTAAAGATCTCCGATCATCTGCTGTCTGATCGAGAGGATCCGCTCTACATACTGAATTGTCTCCGTGGCATGTCTCCCGGTTACACTGGGAAGTGCTGCCGCGATATCATCCCAGATGTAGGACAGTTTTGCGCGCCCCTGGGCCTTGATGATGTTTCCGGCACCGGCGTTATAAGCACCGAACATGAAGCACAAGCGCTCAAGCCCTTCTTCCTTCTTGAAAATGTTCCACATCTTCCTGGCGTAATGGATACCCATAAGGATATTGATTTGGGGATCGAAGGGGTTGTCAGCAAGCCATAGCTCTCGGGCAACCTGGGCGCTTGTGCTAGGCATAAGCTGCATGATCCCCATGGCACCTGCAGGACTTTGTGCATTTGGATCAAGATTCGATTCGGCTATACCCATGGCCTTGAACCACTGCCAGGAGACTTCATCGCCGAAATAGATATCAGCGTATATTTTGAAGTGGTGATCGTATTTGGTTGTGTGGTTTGGCATGTTTTCTCTTTTTTCTTGTGGCAATATCAACCTGTGCTACTCTGAAAGGCGACAACCTTTATTCATTTCACACAGGAGAATTTTTTTATGCCCGATAAAGCAAAATCAGATCGTATTACACAAAGAATGCAGTTTCGCCTGCTGCAGGAACTTGCTGAAACCATGACTATGAACCTGGCCGTAAACAAACTGATTCACCAGGAGCTTTCCCTATTGAACGGCCGATACGAAGTAGAAGGCCCCCTAGACGCAGACATGCGCGAGATATTACGTACGCAGGCCACTGTTTTACAGGAACGTCTGATAGCGAAAGAGATTGAGGTTTTGCGGCAGAAGATTGATCTGCTAACAGAACATTCAGTCGCTGAAGAGTATCAGGATACCAACAACCCGGACGACGTGAACTAGCCAGCTCATCTATAAACTTCAGATCGTCCCTGAAAATCTTTTGCAACCGTTCCGTATCCGTATTGGCACAGGCTAACATTTTCACTCTCCTTGTCTCTTTTTCTTCAACCCCAGGAAACCGGGACAGGACATGGGGTGCCTGTCCCGGTTAGAGGAAGAAGAAGTAATGCTTACAGGGCGTGTTATAGATTGGTTCTAATAAAGAGGCATCGTGTAGGGTTACAGTATGTTGGACGTCGGGGGAGGGGTACAGCAGGGAAGGAGCAACCGGCACGGGATTGTGCCGGTTGCGTGGTGCTGGTTATAGCCGTTCTATGGCCAGGTTAATGGTGTTTTCAACACCGTGTAAAATCTGGACAAGACCATTGCAGCCCTGTTCCGAGAGTCCGAGATCCATACGGTCGCCGCTGAAATGCACTGCGGCTTCAGCAAGAAAACAGGTCACGGCGGCGGCATTGTCCAGCAGATCCGCGGTGTGATCGTTGCCCGTGCAGGAAAAAACGGTGCCTTTGATTTTCTCGGGCATCAGTTTACCTCCTCGGCAAGTTCCAGCAGCACCTCAATCTCCTCCTCCGAATATTCTATCAGGCTGGAGATTTTACTCACGTCTTGGTACTGGTTCAACTCTTGGAGAATCAAGCAGTCAGCAGCCAACAAAGGCTGGCCTGTTATTGCTCTCACAGCAAGGCTTTTAGTTATTGCCGCGTAGAGATAATAAAAATCTTGATGGCGGTTTACTTTGCCGGCCGTGCCTGTGTTCTTTTCGCCAGACTGCAACGCCAACAGTTCCCTACGGGACTTGAGTAGTTCGATATAGTCGTCCTTGCTTAACACAACAACATCTTTAACGGCCTCCGGTTCTCTGTGCTGAATGGTCATTACGCCACCTCCTTTGCCACACCGGCGCCACGAACAACAAACGAGACAGAAGCTGAAGAACGGCCAACCTTTTTAGCAATATTTGCCTGAGAGTAGCCCTGTGCGTAAAGTGAAACGATCTCTTCAATTTCATCCTCGGAAATCTTTGAGGCCGCTTTTCTCTTCTTTGGTATCTGGCTTTCCAGGTACTTGATCTGGATATCTTTCCACTCAATTACCTGATCTTTTAACACAAGCATCATGTCGTTTGGAATAGCCGGGTGATTTACACTGTGCACCGCTCCGGGGATGGCGTAGGAGCCGGTCTTGCGGATGGATGGGAGGACTTCCGAAGTCACCCATTCGATGAAAGGTTCCGCTTCCGGTTTGTTGGATCTGAGAATGAGACGGTAGAGGCCCGGTTCGGACACGGCCTTCATTTCTCTCATTTGACCACCTGACTGTAATTCTATTACAGTCAGGTGGTGCTCTGGAATCTTGGCAAGAGCATTCGTGATATGTTCAAGCCCAAGAACGTCACAAATATCCTTGGCAACAAACCACGGCTCATCATTGATAATTTGGGAACGAAACTGGTGGGACTGATACTGAAAGGTTTTTACTTCGTGCATGATGTTTCTCCTTTTGAAGAATTAAAAGTTTCCCGTCCTTTTGCCGTCAAACAAAAAAAATGGACGGAACCGTGTAGGGTTGACGGACCGGTCAAAAGGCACCCGGCGAGCCCGAAAGCTCCCCCACACGGCCCGCCCAAAAAGAAGCAAACCATGTACTGTGGACACAAAAAAACCGCCTGTTCCTGCCGGTGGCGGTGTGTCCGCCTTTTGATATAGATTCGAGCCGTCAAACCCGGTCACGGATTTTGCCGTGACAGGATTACGATAGCCCGATTTTGCAGATTGTGTCAACATTTTTATAATTTGAACCTTTAAAACAAACTCAGCTGACGCTCATCAACAGGCTCTTTCCCCAGTATATTCCAGACCTGACGCTCTCCAATACCAGCCGCCCGTGCAAGCTCAGGGGCTGTGGCACCGTTGTCAAACTGCTCAACGATCCATCGATCACGGGCTTTTTGCTTCAGCTTTTTAGTTGTGTGGAACAGGACATACGTACCACTATTGGCCTCTGCTAATGCCATGACAATCTCAACCCCCTTACCTGGAGCAAATTTTTCGATTATTTTTGCAATCATAGGTAGATCACCTGGGAGTTCGTCGATTTCAGGCTCCAGTGCTGCAAGCACTTGTGCAAGTTCATCTTTTTTAGTCAAGATCGTGACCCTCCGCCGAACAGGGATGTTCCAGTGGTGCTGGCGCCATGGACGGCGCAGAAGCGGCCCGTTTTCCCCACGCCTTTAAACCATCAATCAACACATTCAGATCCGCACCATCACACCAGCGCAGATTATCTTTGCCGGTCATCCGTTTTACATATTTCTGCAGGGAATAATTGGCCCTGTTTTTCACCACGCCTGCGTCGGCCAGGGTGATCCAAAGAGCCACAACTTTACGCATCCTGGCATCTTCATAGTGAGGGCTGGTTTTGTTTTTTTTCGTAGAGCTTTTTTTTCTGACAGGTTTCCAGCCGAGTGCCTTGAAATGGAGAAGCAGATCAAGGGTCTGCTGCCTGGTGAGCTGCTTTGTTGATTCCAGGCCGTAGCGATCGGCGATCAGATTGTATTTGTCGATTCCTAGCTGCTTGCAGGCGATATTGATTTTGGCGTATTCGGCGTTGGTGGGAGACATTTTCTTATTTCTCTCCCTCTAACTTTCTCAACAGATCGAGTTTCTTGTTCCCCAGCCGTCCAATTTGGTTATATTTTTTCGCAAGTGCGGCGTATGCTTTTCGAGACAACGTCTTGTTTGTATTAAGTTCCTTTTCAATACGTCCCTGCTGCTGGACAATGACGTTGATCGATGAGGATAAATCATGTTTATAGAAGTCAATAATCAATGACTCTGGAAACATTCGTGCCCCTCGTGCGGCATCAACAATTGCAACCAATGATGCTTTGGATAATTCATCTGTTTTAATCGTTGCTGTGGTATTAGAAGGCATCAATCCATCCCCTTTATCAAGAATCCGGGCAGGGCAGGCGGAGTACCATGCTCGGCATCCCACTTATCCCGTGCCGCCTGCAGGGGGTCGATCCCCCTGGGGCTGTGCTGGTCTCTTTTTGCGCTATGGCCCCTGGCTTCCTGTTCACGCAGATCACGCTCTTGCACACTGTCCTCTTTATTTGCCAGATCCCAGGCAACTTTTCTCAAATAAACATGACTTGGCATTGGCAAGCTGAGACCATTGCGCTGTTCCATCATCTGTTCCATGGCCATTGCCCAGATCCGTGGTGGACATGGCCTTGATACCTTGCCTTGTACCTGGACATGACCAGTTGCCACGAGTACAGACAATTCGTTTACCAGGCGGAGGGCTTTCTTCCATGTGAGTGCCTGTTTCCCAGGCCTAAAGAGCGATATATAACCCAGGGCAGATTTTGGAAGAGGGTGGGGAAGCTTTACAACAGCCAGCATGGTCTCGCGACACAGGGCATCATTGAGCCAGGTCTCGGCACTGGCTACGCTTCCGCAGCCTGGACAGATTAGTTTCATATCTTTCTCCACTGGCACCAGCGGCCATTCTTATCCCTGCACCAATTACCACGCGCTTTTCGGCACCATGCCACTGGGCAAAGATCACCGGCAGCACGGGCTTTGCATCCCGGTAGGTCAACCTTTGGCTGTTGTACATGCTTCTTGGGCTTGTTGTTAATATCCATTCATCAAACTCCTTTGATGATCAAAAACAGCTCAAAATGATAATCAAAAATCAGCTGGCATCATCAGGCCGGAGGAACAACCCTCCGACGATCCCGCTTCACGGCGGGATTTCGCCTTATTGTCACCCGTTGTTACATACGGGATAGTTGCACTTCACAAACAGGCCTCGTTTATCTTCGTGGGTGCCACGATACTGGGGACAAGAAAAAGTCATCACTTTCCCCTGGGTGATTTGTGTGCCCTGACAGTCACCGTCGACAGGGCACTCTGCCGTTATGCCGTTATGGCGTTTTATTGCTTTTCTGAGTTTCATTGATTTTCTTCACGTATCTTTTTTAGCTCTACAATAATAAGCTCGGCTTCTGAGCCCTCTATCTCATGCATCATCTCAAGATATTCATAAAATTCGTCATACGTTGCTTCCAGATATCCAAAAAGAAGCTGAAAGATCATGTATCTTTTCATATCACACCCCCGCCAAATCAAGCCGAAGAGTCTCCCATTCGGCATCTTTGTTTTCCTTTGTTTGGAACATCAGATAACTGCGATTACCGGTGATGGTCACGGCCTCGGAGATAAGCTCCATGGCAGCGACCCATTCAGCATCCTTGATTTTCAGCTTCCGCAGCCCAAGAATCCGCTTGGTGTCCACATTGCCCTTGCGATCGACCTTAAATGCGTCAAAAACAACAACTTTAAAATTATCATTTGCGCCCTGGCTCCACCGTTCCAGACAGGAATCGATTTTCTTTTTTGCAAGCTGCAGCCGCTCATCAAATTCAATCACCTTGTTGACCTTGATCTGCACCCGCTTGTTGCCTGAAAACCCGGTGAGCATATAGTTTCCTCCGGGCGACAAGGTCTCCTCACCGTGTTTTGCCGCCAGCCAGTCCAGATATTTCCCGATGTCAACAAGCACCGCTTTTTTGAATGCGGCCAGACGCTCCTGCATAAGCATGGCCGCCCTCAACTGTTTTTCCACCAGCTGATCCCGCTTTTTATCCACCGGATCAATGTATTTCGGAGGGACAGGTGTCCCCGTGGCATCAATCCAGTTGCCATTACTATCTTTAACAGACATCTGATCCCTCCTTGATAAATCGTCCTTTGCGGTTAAAATAGACCCGGTTTCTTGAGACAAACACCTCTGCAAGACGCAAAATCAAAAGCCTGTCTGCATCGGGGATATGGATGCCGTCATCATGTAGGGCAAGGTACAGATTTATCTTTTGACCAAGCAGGGCCATGGCCATATCCGCATCATGCTCATATCCTGCAATAACGTTCTCAGGCCCCTTTTTTCCTTCAAAGATAAAGGCTGCTTTCTCACGGATGGCTGAAAGTTTCACATTAACCTCATCCAATCCGGACATGCTGACAACCGCCTGAATATCACTTATATCGCCCAGAATCTGCCGGGCTGCTTCCTGTGTCTGGTTCATTTTAATCTCCTGTTATGCTACGGGATCTTTCACTTGCATATCCCAATATTTCATTTGCCGATCAGTCAAAAACATATAGCTATCGTGGCCACACTCAGGGCAGACAGAGACTGTCCTGGTACAAATGGAGTCCACCATTGGCACCTTGGCAAGTTCATCTTCATAGCCTTTCCATTTGCAGGTTTTCTTTGCACACTCTATCGGATGCGTTCCTTCTTTTGGGTAACTCATAAGTACCTCAAGGATTTGAGTAAAAAGCATAACCAGCAATTACAGCGGAGCCGGTAAGCTTTGCAGTATTGATTCAGCGTCCTTTGCGGCCCGCTGAATTTTAACGTTAAGCCGCATCTTTTAGCGACGCATTCCAATCATCAATTGCCTGCAGGTATTGCCACTCTTTTATTTCTTCCATACCCGTTATTGGCTTCCACAGAATAGCGTCATAATTACAGTTCCTGTGGTTACCTTTGGCCTTGTCTTCTATGTATCCAGCGAGCGTGTCAGGTTTTTCGTCGTACCAGGGGACACTTACAAGAAGGATAGGTGGAGCCGAAGGTATGGTGACCAAGGTTGGTCTGTAGCATTTTCCACCCATGAATATTGTGGGACTGCTACTTAGTCCAATAAGCTCCAGGCAGCTATTCTCAGGAAGTGTTTTAATGCTTTTCAACTGTGCGTTTAATTCGTTGCCAGCTTTTGTATTTTTCTTAGGCCACCAACCATACTTCAACCTTTTATATAGATAGCGATCAGGCTCTTCTTTGAAGATGATTCCAACCAATCTCTGGTCACGAACATAATAATCTTTTTCAGCTCCTATTTTGTCCATAAACTTTTTGTACTCTTTTCGAGCCTTTTTGTTTATTTCTTGAATCTCTTCAATTTTCTCTAGCATATCGCCAGATGTTACCTTAAAAAAACGTCTATAAACATTCATCATAGACTCCTATTAAAGAGTGCTTTACGCATCATTTATATCCTTATTAAACTCGCACCGCTTACACGCTCGATACTGCCTTACCCTGGAAGGATTACCAGCTGAAAAAATCCGGCGACGCTCCTTTACACATCTATGGAATTCGATCTGGCCAAGTTCCGGACAATCTACTATCTCTTGCCCAAAACACTCCTCAACGGAGGCAAGTAGCGCCACAGGAGGAACGCCATACGAGTGACTTAACGCCTGGCTGATGGCACCTGCTGAATATCCTATAATTTTCCCAACTTTAGCCTGGCTTCCAAGTCGTTCCACCGCTTCCCGTAAAAGTGTGAGCCTGTCTGTATCAGTCATTGTTCACCTCCACATCCTCACGCCACATGACTTTTTTAAGGTTTTGATCCCATACCCGCTTGACACGTTGAATCATAGGTGGCTTAGGGCCTGTATAGCTGGACTTGATAAACATGTAGCGGGAGTCTTTTTTTCGTAAATACCCTGCAAAACATAGATGTTTCACGTAATCAGCAGCAGCAGTTTCTTTAACAATGCAGTCTGGGGTGCTAGCATTTATAGCCAACTCTTTAGCGGTGAAATTCCCGATCATGCGCATGGTTCGCCACATATTGATATGACCCTGGCCCTGGGTTACTCGGGTACCATCTTTCCGCACTCTTGGTGCATCCACACCGGCATCTTTTATCATCTTAAATGCGGTTGCAGTTGCTCCAAGGCTGCCAGGTGTCCCGGAGGGCTTAGAACCGTCCTTTTCTAGGTAGCCTGCGGCACAGAGGCCATTGATATAATCCCTAACAGTGCTGATCTCTAACTTGACCTGCTGCTCAAGTTCACGGACAGTAAATCGCGGACTCACTCTGATAATTTCCCACATGGCCTCACGACTATCGAACCCATTAAGCTTATCCATTGCCTTCCTTTTCCTGGTCATCAATATGCCCTCCGGACAGGGGCTTCACCGGTAAAGAACTGGCGTTTTCCCCAATCAGCAAGACCCATTTCAGTGAGACCAATGGTTCCCGCTTCGCCCTGGATAAGCTCCAGGTTAACAATGATTCTTCTGGCCGATCCACGGCAAACCTTGTGCATAGCCTGGAGGAGATCGTCTCCAATTCTCACACCATGGCAATACAGGTTTGCCAGATGGCGACAATCATCAAGATCAGCCGGTTGAGCCGGTACCCAATCCAGCACCCGCCCGTGAAAACGCTCCCATCGCTCAAGTTTTGAAGGAAGACGCTCTTCACCGATCAAAAGGATAGCGGCCTGGGATCCATCATGGATATCCCGGATAAGCTCAACAGCTCCTTTTTTCACCATGTGATCAAGCTCATCGATAATTAGTGGACGCTGGCTGTCAGCAAGTTGTTTGCAGACCTGGTTCACCATCTCGTAGAGAGTTTTTGCTGGGATGATCCCCATTTCATGCAGAATTGCCAAAAGCACCGCCTTGCGTGTCCATGAGGACTGGCATTGGATCAAATAGGCATTCTGGGTGTTCTGTACATAGGTGGCAGCTGTTGATTTTCCCCAGCCGGAAGGCCCGTAGAAGCAGACAAATCCAGGCAAATGCGCCGGCCTGTCCACGGCTCTCATCAGAGCCTTGCTGCACAGGCTCACGTTGGTGAGCGGGGCAGTGGTTGAGAACATCCCATTATTTGGGATGTTGCTTTGTGTTCCTGTTTGTGTCATAATTACTCCTGTTCTGTTTGTGGCTCTTCTTGAGCCGATTTTATGAAGGGTCGTGGTTGCAGCCACGGCCTTTTTCTTTTTCCCGTTAATGTAAAATCAAATAGCAAACTCTTTCCAAAAGGGTCGCCAATATCGGTTTACATCCCTCCTGTGTACAGCCAGCACAGTAGCGTTTGGTGACTCTTCGACACCATTTAGCACATCAGTCTCAATGAATTTTTTTATACCCACCCAGGTGATAGTGTCACCTTTACACGTAAGTACCGTCTGTCCATAGGCGATATAATCCATGCTATCGTTTGTGTATGTGTACGACACATCCCACTCACTCTCCTTCACTGTGAAAAAGTTTTGGATAACGAGTGCCAAACAAAAAGCTGCCACCCAGAACCACAACACATCAATTTTCATATTGTTCTCCTTTCCTATTGTTGCACCTGCTGCCCGCCCAAATGCTCGGCAACAGACTTAAAAGCCAGATAACTGGCACTTTTTCGATACGCTTCGTAAAACAGCATTTCCTTTTCACTAAGACTGACACCCTCTTTAAGGCGCGCATCCATATCATTCCAAAAGAGATATTTCCCTTTATCGTCCTCAGGGATCACCAGCGCCTCTGCCTTTTTCGCCATCTCTATTTGTAACGCCCGCTTATCAGCCTTTATCTGTGCCGCGGTATGTATATCAATCACCTCGGACACCGGTTCGATATCAATAACACCGCGTTGCTCTGCATAAATTTCTTCCAGCTGGTCCAGTTTAATTTTCGCTCGGCGTTTGGCCCGGTCATCAGCCGCCTTATCCTGCTGAGACTGTGGAAAAAACTGCGTCCGGTTCTTCTCAAATTCCGCGTAACAGATAAGGCGCTCTTCTTTGTCCCAGACCTGTACCTTTTCCCCGTCATGGATATCGTAGGCAACCTGCACCTTCTGCCCTCTGTAATCCTCAAGGAACTTATTTGAATAGGTGTTGCCAAACAGGAAAACGCTGTCACGAACGACTGTACATTCCTTTCTGGGACGAAAAAGAATTTCTATTTCTCCATCCGTAAGCTGATGCTCTTTCTGGTCCCATCCCTTGGCCATATGCCAGACCCATGCCTCCAGTGGTGCCATATGCCGCCGAAGGCCGGTCTGCGGATCGTTGATTTTAGGCAGGGATGAGTGGGGACGCCTATTGTAGGCATCGACTTCTTCTTCACAAAATTGCAAAAAGGCTGGCCAGGAAAGGAGTTTGACGCACGTGTTGTTTTTCCTGAAATCCTTCTGCATCAGCAAGTACGTCCCTCGCTCTGTAAGCTTATCCATTTCCTTCCCCATAAACGTGGGCAGCTTCTTGGCCGCGCGGATCCACAACGACTTGTTTAAACGTTCGATAATTCCTCTTGCCTGTGCATTACCGGCCCGGCCGGTTTCAAGGGTAGTTCCAAGACGTGGAAAGAGACCGATAAATTCATCACTGTTGACCTTGGCAACGTTACCGGAACCGCCATCCGTATAGAGGGTGTCAAAGATACCGCCAAAAGGCTTCGTTTCGGTGACTGTGGCCGCGTGCCGCACCGCGTCCGCAACAGTCATTGCAGACTCGGCAAGCCCGGTCGACCAGCCGACGACAACTCTGGTTGCGGCATCAATAATGGCACAGATCTCCGGTTTAAACGGCCTGCCGTGACTCGGATGTGCCACTTTGGCCTTAAAGGAATGACCATCGCAGATACCAAGACCAAGAGGCTTGTAATTGCTGGTATCCCGTGTTTTATGCCCTTTCAGGGCTGTGAAGGCAGATCCTGTCTTCCGGCCGCGTTCCCGATCCAGGCGGCTGCGTTTGTTGTGGAAGCGTCGCACCTGGTGATAACTGGGCATTTCAATATTTTCAGGGAGGATCTTCTCCATTTCTTCCATCGCTTCAGGAAGAGACGGATTGCTCGGGATCTGATAACACTTGAAAAAATAGTCAGCCCAGCGCGGCACCACTTTTTTCTCAATACATGCGGGTGCAAATGCGGCCAACCCCTGTTTGTCGTAAGCTTTCCATCTGTAAATTGTACTTTTACTGACGGCTCTGCCTTTTTTACCGCCTCTTGCGTTGGCTATGGGGACAAATTTCTGCAGCTGATCCGGCAGGGTGCCATTCTTGCATTGACTGGTAAATTCTTTAATGGCCAGACTGGTACCGTATTTTCTCTCCAACCGTTGAAATTCCCTGAAAAGGGCCACCCGCGCATCCATAACCTCACGTTGCCAGCCCTTTAAGGTGGAAAGTTTTGGGAGATCATTGTCAATAATGGCCAATTGGCCGCCAGGGCTGCTCACAGCAACGGCCTTTGTGTTGAGTAAGGCTTCCTGGCGGTCTGTGGGCATAAGGTCAACTATGTATTTCTTGACCACCAGACCACCGACCAATTCCTGAACGGCAGGCCAGTTTTCAGTCTGTGCCCATCGGTTGACGGTACGCTTTGCCACGTCCAGAATTGAGGATATTTCAACGGCTGTGAGTCTGGTTTCCATTGATCATCCCCGCAAATGAGTTTGTGTTTTGAGCAATTCTTCAAACGCCGTCTCCATGGCCTGCACATCCTCATAGGTCTCGACAACTATCCAGCCTTTGCCGGGGTAATGGCGCTCGATCAGCATATTTCCCTTCACAGGCCGATAAAGGATAAAGCCTGCAGCTTCCAGTTTTTCGAGATTACTGGCCTCCAGGCTGTATCCTCTATCAGGGATTCTATGGTTGCCGTTTTCGCTGATGGTATTACGCATGGCGTCCAGGTGCTTGACCACGGTGAGACGATCTGTGGTTTTCCAGTTGCTGGTAATCTCGGTTTGAATGGCCGCTAAAAAACCATTGAAACCTTTTTTAAATTCGTCACTCATCCGGGTACCGTCGTACTTCCTGGTCTCTTTTGCCTCTATGGTCTTTTCCTCGATCTTGGCAAGGCCGAGTTCACGGACGGTCTTTCGTATATGGGCTGCTGTGATTCTGCCCTCTGCTGT
>JGI11705J14877_10000519_pt1 | contig 24120 bp, 24 predicted proteins | sample Etolaghawater15m_FD_14877 | JGI IMG/M metagenome (IMG submission 14877)
AGATGAAAATCCTGAAGACCAACTTTCGTTTCTTGACGAAGAAATTCCTGCTCCAGAGTCAGCAAAGTCTGCAGATGATATAGATACGTTTTTTAGTGATTATGACGATGACGTTGAGGAGGCATTATCCTACACTGACACAGATACGTCACCGACTCCCGCCCTCAGTACTGAAATTGAAGATGTGTACGGAGAAGAGAGTGCAGATATTGGGTCTTCTTTCTTCGAAAATGCTGATGGACCTGAGGATACCTTTGATGAAGAAAGCCTCTCGTTTCTTGATGAAGAGAGGGACTCCCTATTCGAAGAAGAACCTGGTGAAGCAATCGTTCAGGAAGAAGGTGATGAAGGTGATGAAATCCAGTTTACCGTTCCTGGAGAAATTGCTGCTGTTGATGATTTACAGGATACTGTACTTAAAGAATCATCCTTTGATGATATTATTGAATTTAATGTACCTGGAGAAGAAGATTCTTCGGAGGTACTCATTGATAGTATAGAGGATTCTGAGAGCTCTGAAGTTGTTTTTGAAGTGGTCGACGATGATGTGGAAGTCGATCCGCTTCCTGGTGAAGAGTATGCTGATGAGTATGAAGATTTGGCAAAATCTGATCAGAAAGAAGATGTGGTGTTTCTTGAAGCTCAGGATGTTGGGTTCTCAGTTGAAGACTTCCAGAAGATTAATCTTTTTATAGGACTTTTAAAGAATGATATTACAGAAGATGGTATTCAAGATGTCTTAACAGAACTTAATAGTCTTAGAAATAACAGTGCTTCTACTCCCACCATCAAGATATTCCTGCAGTTACTTTCAACGGTCTGTCAAAATCTTGATAAAATGACTTCTGCGGATTCCATTGCGGCAAGGCTTGAGTTGATAGAAGAAATTTATTCCGGCCTTGAGTCATGTGTTACTCCTGAAATCACAATAGAAGCGGTTCAGACGCGGTTACTCAGTTGCACCACTCGGGTATTACTTATGCAGAACAATGAGGGGACGCAAACCGAAGCCAATGTGGTTGAGGAAGAGGAGGAAGTGTCCCCTGAAGTTTTAAGCAGTGTAAGTGATTCAATGGTTGATGATTCTATTGATGATGAGGAAATATTCCCCGATGAATCTACTGAAAGAGACGATCAGCTGAGAGGGTATGTCCATGAGGAGTTAGCTGACCTTAAAAAACTTTTTATTGAGGAAATTGCAGCACTTAGGAAAGAATTTATTGATAAGTAATTAGCGAATTTATAACAGATAAAAAAAGACCTGCTTCGATGGAGCGGGTCTTTTTTTTTGTTTTTATCGTATATTTTTTACGAGAATTTTATAAAAACACCATGATACCGGTAATTTATTGTTTTTTTTGTAAATGAATACCGTAATCTATCTGTTTACAAAATGATATTGAGAAATTTGATTAGCGATTCAGTCCTATAATGGACAGGATTGCATAGAGAAAGAGCCAGCTGAGAACAAAGAGAAGGAGAAGGGTAAATTTACTGTTTTTCTTTTGTAGATACGCAATGGCAAAAAGTAGGGACGCAGGGAAGATCACTCCAGCGAGTAATGGTGGCAGGTAACGTAGGAGTTCCTGTAAACCAAGAAAAAACCACGGGCCATTGATGTGGGTCACCCCAAGGTGGTCAGGTTCAAAGGGTGCAGTCACAAAAACAGAAAAAAGGAAAATGGAGATGGACAATATGATATGACGGTTAAATGCGACCCTGTATTTTTTCACATGACTCCAGGCCAGCCACCCCCAGAGAAGACCAAATCCAATGATATGGTTAAGATAGATCCTTTTCATTCCACTGTCTGAGATGGAGAAAAGGAGATTGTTTATTGTTGATCCAATAAAAGGGATATCAAGAAGTATTGCTTCTGCAATCATCCCTGCTGAAAATCCTGTGGCATCGCCACGGAGAACATAGCCGGTGAAGAGAATAAGGAGGGCTACTGGAAGTGTTGCTGTGAGCATCACCCACTGTTTGTCTGAATAACTTTGAGCCTGAGAAAAAATTCCAATTAGGTGGCAGATGCTGAATAGAAAAAAGAGCTGACTGGAATAGAAATGGAGAGAACGGAAATATCCTCCAAATGGTACCAGCAGATCGAGGGTTGTAACAGAATACAGGGGGGTGGCGGGATCATACTGGAGACCAACAATTATACCTGAGAGAACGGAAATATACAGCGAGAGAAGTGAGAATTCACCCCAGCGTATATCTTCAAATGTTTTTCTGATCAGTTCCACAGGCTAACTCTTGAATCGGTCAAATAATGACAATGTATCCACCATTGTCTTTTAGTCTCTCGACCTTATAACGAGGCAAAGGCTTTTTTGCAGGGCCATGGAGTACCAGGCCTTCTTTGGAAAATCGGCTTTGGTGGCAGGGACATTCGAGAAGGTTGTCCTTTTCGTGGAAATTGATAGTACACCCTAAATGCGTACATTTTCTTGAAAGCGCCCATGCGTCTGTTCCAGTGTCAAAAAGCACAAAGTCGGGGCCAAGGTGAAAGCCTCCTGCTGGCAGGGGGGAGGCAATTTCAACAATTCGCGGTTTACGGGGAATTGAATAGCCAACGAAACGGACAATAGGGTAGAGAGCTGCAATGCTTGCGCAAAGAAGAAGAAATCTACGTTTGGTCGTCAAGTGTTTTTTGGGGGCAGGGCATGTCATAGAATGTTCAGAATGGGAAGGAAACCAGCCACAGTCAGGTAAATGCAGCGAGAAGTCGCTGGTTGACATGTTCTGGAACAAGTTCGCAGACATCTCCTCCATGTCTTGCTGCATCTTTGATAATAGAAGAACTTATATAAATCCATCTGAAACCCGGCATTAGAAAGATAGTATCCACTTCACGCTCCAGCTTCCTATTCATAAGTGCCAGCTGAAATTCATAATCGAAGTCTGAAACAGCACGTAGACCACGGATAATAGCATTGGCACCCCTGTCTGCGGCATATTTCACCAGCAGTCCGGAAACCGTATCAACTTCAATTCGAGAATAATCTTCGGGAAAACACTGTCGTGCCATCTCTGTTCTCTCTTCAAGTGAGAAGAGAGGTTTTTTGCCAGGGTTAATAGCTATGGCAATAATAACTTTATCAAAGAGGTTCAGAGCCCGGTCAATAATGTCAAGGTGGCCCATGGTTATGGGGTCAAATGTTCCAGGGTATATAGCGAGGCTTTTCCGTTGATGGTCTGAGTTGTCATGAGGCATCATATTTTTCACGTGTTGCCTGGGGTTTTATAAGGACGAGTAATGGTGTAAAACCAGAATCCAGCATCACCGTAGCGCCGCGTGTCGAAGAGCTCCAAACGGGTGAATGACTTAGGTAAGGTTACACTGCTCCTGTCTTCTGCTATAACCAGTGTGTTTGTTGCGATTAGGCTACTACTGTCGATATCTTTTAAACTTTTTTCGGCAAGGCCTTTATTGTAGGGGGGATCGAGAAAAATAAGATCAAAGGTTTTTACTGTAAAAGCACTGTCAGTGGTAAAATTCAGTCCTCTACTAAGGTCATGTTTGACTATGATCGCTCTTTTTTCTGATCCTGGCTCCATACTTTGCAAACACAATTCACAGTTTTTTCTGGTAAGTTCCAAGGCATTGAGATGTTTGTCTACAAATACTACCTGTATTGCACCTCGACTGAGAGATTCTATGCCAAAGGCACCAGTCCCGGAGTATAAATCGAGGACACGGGCTGACAATATACGGTTTCCGATAATGCTGAACAAAGCTTCACGGGCACGATCAGCAGTTGGTCTGATAAGGTTGGAATCACCCGGGGTGAAAAGTTTTCGTCCCCGGGCATGTCCACTGATGATTCGCAATTACTTATATTGAGCAACAAAGGATTCGGCAATTTGAACAGCATTCAAGGCAGCACCTTTTAGGATATTGTCAGACACAACCCATAGATTTATTCCATTATCAATGGATTCATCTTCTCGAATTCGACCAACCAGAGTCTCAAAATTTCCAGCGCAATCTATTGCCATCGGGTACTTCAAATTGACAGGATCATCTACAAGCTTGACCCCTGGTGCATTTGCAAGGAGTTCTTTTACTTCTGCCACAGTAATTTTTGACTTTGTTTCAACATTTACTGCTTCAGAGTGACCATAAAAAACGGGAACACGAACCGCAGTTGCAGTGATCCCAATGGTATTATCTTCAAAAATTTTGCGGGTTTCGTTTACCATCTTCATCTCTTCCTTGGTGTAGCCGTTTTCAAGAAAAGAATCAATATGGGGTAAACAGTTGAACGCGATTTGGTACGGGTATACAGAGGCTTTCATTTCTTTGGTTTCCGCATAGGCCTTCACCTGACTGTCAAGCTCTTCTATTGCTTTTGCACCGGTTCCGGATACGGCCTGATATGTCGAAATAACGAGACGTTTTATCCCAACCTTATCAAGGATAGGTTTCAGGGCAACCAGCATTTGAATGGTTGAACAGTTAGGGTTGGCAATAATTCCGTGTTTGCTGTGCGCTGCAATGGCGTGGGAATTAACTTCTGGTACTACAAGAGGAATCTCAGGATCCATGCGATAGGCACTGGAGTTGTCAATCACTACGGCACCTGCAGCAGCAGCAGCGGGTGCAAAATCAAGAGATCTTTGAGCTCCAGCAGAAAAAAGTGCGATATCAATTCCCTCAAAGGCATCTTTACTGAGCAGTTGTACTTCAAGCTCCTGTCCTCTGAAATTGATCTTTTTTCCTACTGAACGCTCCGAGGCCAGAAGTCGTAATTCATTAATGGGGAAGTTACGTCTTTGAAGGACATCAAGCATAGCCCCACCAACGGCACCGGTAGCACCAGCAATGGCTACATTGAATTTTTGTGAATTTTCGCTCATAATAAAACCCTATTTAGCAAAGTTATTAGTGAAATTGTTCGGAATTTTGTGTTTTTTTTGTAACGTACTTCTATCAGTTTGCCAAGATTGATAATGGCAGTTGATGGAAAAACGATAACGGAAGAAAACTCTAACAAATATTGTAATAGTCAGCAATATACATTGTATTAAAGCCCGCAATTAACAATAAGAAAGCGCGGAGGTACCTATTATCAGGAGTACTTGTGGTCCTTGGAATAAAAGAATCAGGGGTTTGATTTATTAACCGGATTTGTTGGTTTCTTCACGGATCTGACCTTCTTGATCAATCCAAAAACAGGACCTGACGCAAGGTAGGCAAGGAAAAGGGCAAAGAGCATGATTTGGGGCTCAGCGGCAACCAGGATCAGGAGAAGTAAAAAACCAACGAGTACCTGGAAACGATTGATTTTAAAAGGAGGCAATTCCTTAAAGCTATAGTATGTGTGAGTCGAAACCATCAGGTAGGACAGGATGTAAACAAGCAGGAGCAGAGAGATATGCTTGACTTCTCCGGTAACACCAAGAAAATGGCTAAAGAGAACGGCAGCAGATACCATGGCAGCAGCTGCCGGACAGGGAAGTCCGACAAAGTTTTTAGATTCTGAATTTGAATCCTGAACATTGAACCTGGCAAGCCGAAGAGATGTCATTGCTACATATAAAAATGCTGCAAGCCAACCGTATCGTCCGTATGGATGGAGGGCCCAAAGATAGGCGAGCACCCCAGGTGAAACACCAAAGGAGACCATGTCACATAATGAATCAAGTTCTGCTCCAAATTGGCTTGTACACTGAGTCAAACGAGCCACTCTTCCATCCAGGGCATCAAAAATAGCTGCAACGAGAATGGCAATTGCGGCTGTCTTGAAGTCAGAATTGATAGTAGAAACGATGGAATAAAAACCGCAGAACAAACTTGCCAGAGTAAACATACAGGGCAGCGGATAAAAGCGGTTGTCTGTATCCTGTGAGTTGTTAGTCATATGCGATATGCCCTATGGGAAAAGGAAACAGAGTCGTTTAAGAGAAGGACGCGATGGCAGTTTCACCGGCGCGTACTTTCTGCCCTAACTTCACGTGAATATTGCTGGTTGTTGGGAGATAGAGATCCACCCGTGAGCCAAAACGAATGAGACCAAAACGTTTGCCACGTTGCACAGCATCCCCCACCTCAAGCCAGTTGACGATTCTCCTGGCAATAAGACCGGCAACCTGGACAAAGGCTATCCGCCCACCGCCTGAAGTACTGATAATCACACCGCAACGCTCATTCAGGAGCGCACCTTTTTCACTATCCGCAGAATAAAATTGGCCAGGTTTATAGATGATCTTTTCAACGGTGCCGTCCAGGGGGATGCGATTAACATGAACATTGAAGACATTCATGAAAATGGAGATTTTAATAACTTTATCCTGCATGTAGATGTCATCTGACAGTTCTTCTATAAGGATAATTTTACCATCAGCGGGCGATATAAGTTTGTCATATTCTGCATCGGTCATTCGTTCAGGGTCACGAAAGAAAGCGACGACAAAGGTCGTAACCGCAAGAGCCGGCCAGGCGAGGAACTCATACCCGAGGATGGCGGTAATAAGCGTCACAAAGGCGGCAAAAGCGATAAAAGGGTAGCCTTCACTGGCAAGTGGAATCCTTGGATGAGTCATATACAGTTTGTTTTGTAAGTAGATGGACTGATAACAGCAAAAGCAGATAACGATAGTTCGAGATCTGCTTTCAGCTTGTAAATCTTTGCGTACTTATTCAAGGTACGGTGGGAGTCCCTTGAGTGATATGATTATTTCGGCGCCCGTGCCATGGCAATGGTTCCGGTACGAACGATTTCCTTGATCCCGATAGGACGAAGGATATCTATTATGGCCTGAATTTTCGTGGCTGATCCTGTTACTTCAACAGCGTATGCTTTGGGGCTGACATCGACAACTTTTCCACGAAAAATATCTATAACGCGAAGAACTTCAGCGCGAGTGGTGTTTTCAGCTTTTACCCTGATTAACGCCATCTCCCTTTCAACATATTCGCTTTCGCTGATATCGGTAACTTTGATAACGTCAATAAGCTTGTGCAGTTGTTTTGTGATCTGTTCAACAATGGCATCGCTGCCATTTGTTACCAGAGTGAGGCATGAAAGAGAAGAATCCAGTGTCTCGGCAACGGAGAGACTCTCAATGTTAAAGCCGCGGCCACTGAACAATCCTGTGACCCGAGAAAGGACTCCAGGTTTATTTTGAAGAAGAACTGAAAGTGTATGTTTCATCGGTTTATCCTGTAAATATGGAAATCTAGTTGTTCATAAGGTGCCTGAGGATAGACACCTTTAACCATTTTATTTTAGTGATGCTATGGACTGAAAGTATCAGACAAGAAGCATCTCAGTGGTAGCTTTACCAGCAGGCACCATTGGGAATACGCCTTCTTCCCGAGAAATACGGAAATCCAGGATAACGGTATTGTTCTTTACTGCTTCCAGGGCCTGTTTTATGGTCGCTTCTACTTCACTGGTTTTGTCACATCGAATACCCACAGCACCGTATGCTTCAGCAAGGAGAACGAAGTCGGGAGTCACCTCCATAACAGTTGCAGCGTAGCGCTTGTCGTAGAAGAGTTCCTGCCACTGACGAACCATACCAAGGTAGTTGTTGTTTAATATACAGATAATGACAGGGCAGTTGTACTGTTTTGCCGTTGCCAGTTCCTGGATGTTCATCTGGATAGAGCCATCACCGGCCACATCAATGACGGTGGCATCTGGGAATGCCATCTTGGCACCGATGGCAGCAGGAAGACCGTACCCCATGGTTCCTAAACCACCAGAGGTGATCAGGCGTCTTGGTTTGTTAAATTTATAAAACTGGGCTGCCCACATCTGATTCTGGCCAACCTCTGTTGTGATGATGGCATCACCACCGGTCAGTTCATCGAGTTTTTCAATAACGAACTGTGGTTTAATCACTTCACCCTCATCGAGGTATGCCATGGGGTGTTTCTTTGTCCATGCTGCGATTATTTCGATCCATGGGGCGTGGGAGGCCGCTGCCTCCTCAATATTGGCACCGGAAGAGTCGAGCCAGCTGTTCATAGCAGTCAGTGCATGCTTACAGTCAGCAACGATTGGAATGTCAACGGTAACATTTTTACTGATGGATGTAGGGTCGATATCTATGTGGATGATTTTGGCGTGTGGTGCAAAGGCGTCAATCCGGCCAGTAACACGGTCATCAAACCGGGCACCAACTGCGATAAGGACATCACTCTTGGCAACAGCCATATTCGCAGTATAACTTCCGTGCATGCCAAGCATTCCCATGGAGAGAGGGTCTTTTCCAGGGAATCCACCGAGGCCCATAAGGGTCATGGTAACGGGAATATTTAGTTTTCTGGCCAGCTCTGTGACTTCTTCATTACTGTTGGAAAGGATGACTCCACCGCCAATGTAGAGAACGGGCTGTTTTGCCTTCAGGATGGCTTTACATGCTTTTTCCACCTGTCCCATGTGGGGTTCATAGGTGGGCTGATAATTCTGCATGCGGATGGGTTTCTTTTCCGTGAACTCAACCATGGAAGCAACCACATCTTTTGGCAGGTCAATAAGAACAGGACCGGGACGACCGGTACGGGCTATGTGAAAGGCCTCGCGTAGGGTCGGAACCAGATCTTCAGCTTTGCTCACCAGATAATTGTGCTTGGTGCAGGGCCGGGTAATACCCACGATATCAACTTCCTGAAAAGCATCGTTACCAATAAGAGGTGTGGGAACCTGACCTGTAAGGATAACCATCGGAATGGAATCCATATAGGCAGTGGCAATGGCCGTAACACCATTTGTGGCGCCGGGGCCGGAAGTAAGAAGCGCAACTCCAACCTCTCCAGTTACTCGGGCAAGTCCATCTGCTGCATGAACAGCTCCCTGCTCATGACGGACAAGGACGTGCTGAATTTCGGAATCCAGAAGCGTATCATAGAGGTCGATAACTGCACCGCCAGGAAAACCAAAGATTGTTTTAACCCCCTCTTCAAGGAGGCACTGTATGATAGCTTCAGAGCCTGTTATTTTTTCCATGAACCCTCTTCCTCTTGTATGTATGTTAAGGTTTTATTAGAAAGGTTGTCAGTAAATAGATACGACATTAATTTGCATAAGAGGATGAAATATATCTAGGAACCGCCTGGATGTCAATATTTAGAAGGGGCTGTAGGAGAAAATTGCCACAAATAGTCGGTTTTTAAGGCCCACAGCTATTCACTGCTTGACAAGTGGTCTCTATGGTGATTATGTAATTTGGTTATAATCATTGCAAAAATTAAACTTTAAGAGATTTTTATGTATCTTCAAACCATCCTACTAGGCCTGCTACTACCCCTTCTTAGGGAATCGTCTGTGGTGGGAATTGGAGAGTTCTGAAACGTACATCGTTAAGAATACTTGATAATCCGAAAGGCCGCAGCGTTTACTGCGGCCTTTTTTTTGTTTGGGCTGGGGAAAACGGTTTGGAAGCGACTGGTATCGGGCAACAAAAAAAGAGGAAGAGTATGAAATCTGAAGCTGTGAAAAAATACAGGCCTTATCCTGGCGTTGATCTGCCGGATCGTTCCTGGCCAAATAATACCATCACTAAAGCTCCAATCTGGTGTAGTGTCGATTTGCGGGATGGTAACCAGGCGCTGGTTCAGCCAATGAATCTGCGGCAGAAACTTGAGCTTTTTCAACTGTTGGTCGATGTGGGGTTCAAAGAAATTGAAATAGGCTTTCCGTCGGCATCGGAGGTTGAATTTGCTTTTGCCAGAACACTCATTAACGATAGGTTGATTCCGGATGACGTAACGATCCAGGTGCTTACTCCAGCCCGGGAAAGTCTTATCCGCAAAAGTTTTGAGGCGGTTAAAGGTGCCCGCAGGGTTGTGATGCACCTTTATAATTCCACTTCAACTCTGCAGCGTCGTGCGGTTTTTAAGATGAAACGTAATGAGATAACGGCACTTGGTGTGGAAGGGGCGCGTATTATCAGGGAAGAGGCCGAGAAATGTCCGGAAACTGAATTTCGATTTGAGTATTCCCCTGAAAGCTTCACTGGAACAGAGCTGGATTTTGCTCTGTCCATCTGTGAAGCCGTTATGGATGTGTGGCAGCCAACAACACTCAAACCAGTTATTATCAACCTTCCCTCCACTGTCGAGATGGCGACACCGAATGTATACGCTGATCAGATCGAATGGTTTTGCAGACATATGAAAAATCGTGAAGCCGCTATTGTTAGTCTTCATGCTCACAATGACAGGGGCTGTGCAGTGGCGGCAACTGAACTTGCTCTGATGGCAGGTGGTGACAGGGTTGAAGGTACCCTTTTCGGTAATGGTGAACGTACTGGAAATGTAGATATCATCACTTTGGCTCTTAATATGTTCACCCAGGGAGTAGATCCCGAACTTAATCTTCATGATATGAACCGGTTGATAGCCGTCTCCGAGCAGGTGACTGACATTCCCGTTCACGTCAGGCATCCCTATGCTGGAGAGCTTGTGTATACCGCCTTTTCAGGTTCGCATCAGGATGCTATTAATAAAGGAATGGATCTCTGTGAACGTGAAGGGCAGGGGAAATGGGAAGTACCTTATCTGCCCATTGATCCTAGGGACGTTGGCAGGACCTATGAGTCTATTATTCGAATCAACAGTCAATCTGGAAAGGGGGGAGTTGCCTACGTAATGGACAAAGAGTTTGGGCTGAAGATGCCAAAGTCCATGCATCCTGAATTTGGCTCCATTGTTCAGAAGGTTACTGACAGTGTCGGGCGGGAACTTCAGCTCTCGGAAATATGGGCAGCATTTGAAAAGGAATATTTGCTCGCAAAAGTTCCTTTTTTCTTGAACAGCTTTGATGTTGTGAAACGCCATATTGATAATGATGAGCAGGCATCATCTGCAGAAATTGAAGCAGTGGTTTTGGTAAATGGAGAGAAGAGGACAATACGTGGTGGAGGAAATGGTCCACTGGATGCTTTTTGTTCAGCACTGAAATCAGAGATCGCCGAGGATTTTCTTCTGAGCAGTTATCATGAGCACGCCTTAACAGAAAGTTCCAGTTCCAGGGCAGTCGCCTACATTCAGGTTACGCAACCAGATGGTACAAAAAAATGGGGTGTTGGAATGGATACTGATATTATCGTTGCATCCATCAAGGCGGTGCTAAGTGCCTTGAATCGATTTGTCTGATTTCGTCATATGTGCCTGATAGTTTCGTAAGGTATCCTTTGCGGAACTATCAGTTTAATAGATAAAAAAAGATACCACCTGCAGCCAGCCAGATATTGGTAATGTTGGAAATAGTGATGTTGAGTATAGCGGCGAGTGGTTTTTTACGGCTGAGCAGGGCCAGACATGATTTAAATTCGGGCCATGATGTGAGGGAGGCAAGAACCAGAAATCCTATTACTCCTTTTGGCGCTTTAGAATGTTCAGCCGCAAACGTAACCACAGGGTCAAGAAAATATCCAGAACCGAGCAGGAGTACGATTGCAGGTATCAGCCAGCGTCTGGCACCTTCATGATACATTTCGTCACTCTCTTCTTCACCTTCATTCGGGCGTAGAAAAAAAAGCGGCAGGGTCAGTAACAACGCCGTAATCAGCCAGTATTTGTAATAGGATGTTGGTATGCAGTAGAAACCGATGGCAAGAGTTGCTGTGCTCAGGATTGTGACAGTGCTGTAGAGCGGTTTCGTTTTCACTGTCTGCCAGGTCATTTTACAGATCACTGCGGCAGTAATCAGAAGAATAGGGTTCATGAAATTTGAACCAAGGGGTGTAGAGGCGGCAAAAAGGACATCACCGGCAGCAAGGCCGACAATAAGACAAAGTGCTTCCGGGCCATTGGTTATGAATCCTGTGACGGTACCAATTCCTTTAATATGCTTAATGGATTCAATAATAATTTCCACAGACAGGCCGATAAGCATCATCTCAATTATGATTCCCGATGCTCCAAGGAAAGAGAGCTGGACATTGCCCTGAAAAATCAGACTGCTCCCGCAAAAAAATGCCAGAACCAGAACCCATACCACTAAATCCAACCGTGTGACTGAGCTGAGAATAAGCTGTCTCACGGTTTACGTACCTTCGTCAGAAATTCTTCGATTTTATCTCGTTTGAGGAGGATACCGCTGATTTGTTCTTCGCCGTATTTCAGGGTTGGAATAAACATCACGCCATCCTTAAGAGCTCGCAGAGGGCTGGTTAGTATTTCGATTTCTTCCAGTTGTATGTCATTCATGTTTGCCAAGAGTTCATCCAGAACTTTTTTTGCCATATGGCAACGAGGTCAGAGGCTTGAGTGGTAAAAAGTGACGGTCATAATTTTCAGTTTATATGAGTTTGTGATAGTTGCTTTATTGAAATACAAAGGATACTATCAAAAGAAAAGAATGTCACAGAAGATACACTGAAACCCCAAAGCTGTTCAACAAGAGTTTTTTTGTTCCGGGACCTATGAATTCATATCCTCCTCTGATAATTGTTGATGATCAGCGTTTTCTCCAGCATGACACCGGTGGTGGGGATCATCCAGAAACACCCGCCAGACTGCAGGTTATACGCAGGTCTCTTAAGTCAAGTGACTGCTATCCGTCTCTTTCTTTTTTATCACCGCAGGCAGCTACCCGCAGCGATCTTACCCGGGTTCACAGTGAGAACTGGCTCTTTCGTTTTGAAGAATCGGTCCTTGCCGGTCAGACGTATATTGACCATTTCGATAATCAGGTCTGTTATGACTCCTACGATATAGCCTGTCTTGCGGCAGGTGCCGGAATCTCTGCCATAGATCTCATTGAAGAGGGAAAGGGGAATAACATATTCTGCCTGGTTCGCCCTCCCGGACATCATGCGGAACGCAGTGTTCCTTTTGGCTTCTGTTTCTTTAATAATTGTGTGGTAGCCGCCAGATACTGGCAACAGAAATATCATAAAAAACGTGTCCTCATTTTCGATTTCGATGCCCACCATGGTAACGGGATTCAGTCTGCTTTTGAAGAAGAATCTGATAGTTACTATATAAGCATACATGAGCATCCGAGTTTCAGTTACCCTGGAACCGGATATGGTGACGAGCACGGAATGGGTGATGGCAAGGGGACTATTCTGAATCTCCCACTTTCGCCAGGGGCTGATGACAGGGATGTGAAAAATCTTCTCGAGAAAGTTATTCCACCGAAACTTGAGGAGTGGCAGCCAGAAGCAATTATCATTGCAGCGGGCTTTGATGCTCACATTGCTGATGATATGTCAGGGCTCCATTACTCCACTGACCTGTATTTTACTCTTGGCCGCGAGGTGAAGTCCTGGGCAAATCGATTTACCAATGGGAAATTACTTTCCATTTTAGAAGGCGGATATGAACTCTCTGTTCTTGGAGATTCCGTTGAGGCATACGTGAGAGGTATACTGGAGTAGACCCGGTTATACTAAAATTCAAATCTTTTAAGCGAGGTAGATATGTACATTTTACGGCATATGACACCCGATCCTATCACCGTTTCTCCAGACATGCTTCTCCCTGAAGCCAGGGCTCTGTTAAATGACTTTCATTTCCGCCATCTCCCAGTTGTTGATGGACAGGGACAATTGGTAGGAATACTCACAGATCGCGATCTGCGTTCAGCCTATCCTTCTTCTGTTATCAGCGATAGTGAAAGACGACTGGTGTATGAACGTGTACAGCAAACATCGGTCTCGGAAATCATGTCCACCGATTGTGTTACACTCGGCACTGATTCAACCCTTGACGATGCTCTCTTTCTCTTTGATAGAGATCAGCCTGGGGCTCTCCCCGTGCTTGATAAAGAGGGTAAAGTGGTTGGTATCTTTTCCATTAGAGACCTCAATGCTGCCTACAAAACACTTTTTGGGGTTGGTGAAAAGGGCGCGGTTCTTATTGGTATCCATGATGATGGTAGCCCGACCATCATGACTCGAATTGTGACGCTTCTTGAGCAGGAAAAAATCCCATTCACCAGGGTTCTTCGTATCTTTGATAAAGAGGTGGGAGATACCATTTACCTGAGGATAAATACCTTCAAAATTGCCGCGGTTCTTGATCTTCTTGAAGAGAACGGTTTTGACGTTAAGAAGGAATGAGCATTCAGGTTTGTAGGAACCTGGAAAATTGTTAATATACTGTAAATATTGCCGTAAGGCAGAATGTCCCTGGTGTTTTTATGAGTATCGATACGCTGTTTAACCCGAAAAGTGTTGCGGTCGTTGGGGCCTCTCGAACCGAGGGGAAGATTGGTCATACCATTCTTGCTAATATCATCAGTGGTGGTTTTCAAGGTGCCATTATTCCAATTAACCCTGCAGCCAAAGAGATACTTGGCCTTCCTTGTTTCTCATCTCTTGGAGAATGTGGTCAGGAAGTGGATCTTGTGGTGTCAGCCTTACCGCAGTCACTGGTTAAAACAGTGGTTGATGAATGTCCAAAAGTGAAGGCAAAAGGCCTGATAGTTATAGCGTCGGGGTACCAGGAAACCGGTCCCGATGGCGCCATCCTTGAGCAGGAACTTGTTGAACTCTGTACTCGTCGTGAGCTGAGACTTCTCGGCCCGAATTGTCTGGGGTTTATTAATACCGCCAACAATCTCAATGCTTCTTTCGCAGGAGATATGCCGGGCAGTGGTGATGTTACACTTTTTTCTCAGTCAGGGGCACTCTGCAGCGTTATGCTTGATATGGCCAATGATCGTCATATGGGGTTGGCCAAGCTGGTAAGTATAGGGAATAAAGCGGATATAAGCGGTGTTGATATGCTTGCCTATCTTGCAAAGGATGATGATACAAAGGTTATCGTAGGATATCTTGAAGATATAGTGTCTGGTAAGAATTTTATAAAAGCGGCAGAAGATGCAGCATCAAACAAACCGGTAATTATCTTAAAATCCGGGACCACTTCCGCAGGACTCAAGGCGACAGTGTCTCATACGGGTATTCTGGCTGGTGCTGATACGGCATATGGAGCAGCTTTTAAACGTTCGGGTGTGATACGGGCAGATACCTTTGAGTCTCTTTTTGATTTTGCATCGGCGTTTTCCCTGCAGCCTCTTCCAAAAGGAAATAAAGTTCGTATTATCACGAATGCAGGTGGAGCTGGAATTATGGCAGCCGATGCGGTGGAACTTGCTGGAATGAAAGTTCAAGAGCATGGTCAGAATGAAAGAAAGGCTGCTATTCAGCAACCGCAAAAGATTTTCAAACCTGTTAATCCTGTTGATATACTGGGTGATGTTGATCCTGGGGTATATGTAACTGCGATAAAAGCTGCTCAGACCGACCCCGATGTTGATGCCATTCTTGTTGTCCTGACTCCACAGGCTATGAAGCGCCCTGCAGAAACAGCCAGTGCCATAGTAACCTGTATTGATGGAACCAAACCGATAGTTGCTGCTTTTATGGGGGGCCATGAGACAACCCTTTTGCGTAAGGAACTCGTCGCTGCTGGTTTGCCTCTGTATAAATCACCGGAAAGAGCAGTTGCTGCCCTCAAGGCAATGGGTGAATACGCTGCCTGGAAAAAGCGTCCACCACGCACGGTTACCAGATTTAAAGTAAACAGGCGCAGGGTGGAACGAATTCTTTCACGTCGTCAGCGTACCGGGATGCTTCAGCTTGGTGAGGTGAAGGGGAAAGATGTTCTTGGTGCCTATGGTTTTCATGTACCGGCCGGCGCCCTGGCCTCGACGGCAGAAGAAGCAACGGAGATTGCAGAACGTATAGGATATCCTGTGGCAATGAAGATTGTATCTCCTGACATTGTCCATAAGAGCGATCTTGGCGGAGTGTTCTTAAACGTTTCCAACAGGGAATCTGCTGAAGACACGTATGAGTTGATGACCTTAAAGATTCGTAAAAAGGTTCCCGATGCCCGTATTGAAGGGGTGTATGTTGAAAAGATGGCCAGTAAAGGGCTTGAGGTGATCATCGGTATGACCAGAGACCCCCAGTTCGGCCCCATGCTAATGTTTGGTCTTGGTGGGATTTTTGTAGAAGTAATGAAAGATGTGACTTTTCACCTTGCCCCTATCACCGAACAGGAAGCGATACAGATGCTGAAATCCACTAAATCCTACGCAATGCTGCAGGGGCGTCGAGGTCAGAGTGGAGTTGATGTGGTTGCAATAGCTTCGGGGCTGCAGCGAATCAGTCAGTTAACGACGGATTTTCCACAAATTTTAGAGCTTGATATCAACCCCTTTATTGTCGGTGAGTTTGGATCCGAACCTGTGGTGGCAGATGCGCGAATGACATTGGCACCATTGCCTGAAGAGAAGTAAGGACGGATATAATATCTCAGAATTATAATTTAATCGGGAAATATAACTTTTCAGTTGTCTTGCTGATGAGTTATGAGGGAATTATGGAATACGACGCCAATTGGAAAGAAACCTATAAAGACATGATTAAAACCCCAAAACGGGCTTTGTCACTGTTGAAATCAGGTCATCGCGTTTTTATTGGAACCGGCTGCGGAGAACCCACGGTACTCGTTGAGGCAATGACACGAATTGCAGGGAATCTTGCAGATGTGGAAATTGTAGAACTCTTAACCAAAGGAAATGCCCCCTATGCCGAGAAAAAATTTGCCAACTGTTTTAAAATCAACTCCCTTTTTATAGGCCACAATGTACGTGAGGTAATCAAAGAAGGACGCGGAGACTATACACCTGTTCTTATGTCCGACATCCCACGTCTTTTTAATTCTGGCCAGTTGCCTCTTGATGTGGCTCTTATCCAGGTTACTCCTCCTGACTCCCGAGGGAAAATGAGCCTGGGAGTATCCGTTGATATTGTGAAAAGTGCTGCGGAAAATGCATCTCTTGTTATAGCACAGGTGAATCCGCAAATGCCCTGGACCCGCGGTGACAGCCTTATAGATGTCTATGACCTTGATATTCTGGTACCAGCCGATGTTCCTCTTCTTGAACGTAAATCCAAACCACCTCATCCAATCAGTTTAAAAATTGCAGAGTTTGTCGCCGGTCTCGTGCCAAGCGGGTCCACCGTTGAGTTTGGACTTGGGAGGATTCCAGGGGTTGGCCGTATCCCGCAGGCCGTTATAGGAGCCTTGATGGATAAGCACGATCTTGGCATCCATACAGAACTTATCACCGATGATATTCTCGATTTAATACGAAGTGGGGTAGTGAGCGGCAATAGGAAATCCACGGATCGGGGCAAAATTGTGGCTAGTTTTTGTATGGGAAGCAGGGAACTCTACGACTTTATAGATGACAATCCACTGTTCTCCTTTCGCCCTACGGAATATGTGAATGATTCAAACATTATTGGTAAGCAGAATCGGATGGTATCCGTGAACATGGCCCTGCAGATTGACCTCACGGGGCAGGTGTGTTCAGATTCGGAAGATGGCTTTTTCTATTCTGGAGTCGGAGGACAGGTTGACTTTAACCGTGGTGCTTCTCGCTCCGAAGGAGGGCGTGCCATTATCACCATTCCATCCACAACAAGTGACGGAGAGTCGCGGATCAGGGTGCATTTGAGCCCAGGTGCCGGTGTTGTTGTTAGCAGGGCGACGGTTCATTATATCGTGAGTGAGTATGGAGTGGCCTATCTTCATGGAAAATCTGTTCAGGATCGAACCCTTGCTCTTATCTCCATTGCCCATCCTGATCATCGTGAACAGCTATTGAAGGATGCTATTGAAGCCAGGTATATCCGTCAGGATTTTGTGGATGTTGAAGGAAAATTTGTTGTCGCCCCACAGGGAATGATGAAAGCCACTTATCTGATGGATAACGGGACAGAATTGTATTTCAGACCCATTCATCCAACCGATGAACCATTGATGCGCGATCTTCTCTATGATCTTTCCCAGGAAACTCTGTACTACAGATTTATGAGTCATAATCAGCATTTTGGGCATAAAGAAATTCAAAATTTTGTCTATGTTGATCATCGTAAGGATGTTGCCATTGTTGGAACATTACCAGAAGCCCATGGAGATGATATTGTCGCCGTTGGCAGGTATTACCTGGATGAACGAAGCAACAGAGCTGAAGTTGCCTTTGTTATTCGGGACGAATGGCAGAATAAGGGGTTGGGAACATTTATGTTTAAACATCTTATTACCCTCGCGAAGGCGAGTGGTATTGCCGGGTTCACTGCAGAAGTCTTACGTGATAATAAGCGGATGCAGGCGATATTTAATCACTCCGGGTATAAGGTCCAAAGTGGAGTTGAAGAAGGTGTTTATAGCTTTCGGATAGAATTTTAATGAGTGTCTATCAGGCTTGCTCCGACAAAATCGAATAACCTGACTTCTTATGACTCACATTTTCTCTGTGGATAAAATATGGACATTAGCCTGACAACTCCTGCATTACTGTTCCCCGCCGTTACATTTCTTCTGGTCGCTTACACCAATCGTTTTCTTGCACTTGGTTCGCGTATCCGTCAACTGCACGATCGATATTTGGAAAACCCCAATGATGTTCTTCTTTCTCAGATAAAGAGCCTGCGACATCGAGTGGTACTTATTCGTAATATGCAGTTTTTTGGTGTTGGGGGATTGTTTCTTTGTGTGTTCTGTATGTTTCTTCTTTTTGCAGGTAATGAACTGGGTGGGAAGATCACTTTTGCTGCGAGTTTGATAATGTTGCTTGTTTCTCTTGCCATATCCCTGCGGGAAATCCTGTTGTCGGTGGAGGCTTTGAATATGGAACTGAGTAATATGGAGCGGTATAAGCACCTGGGTGAAGAGAACGTGCATTCAAAATAATAATGCCAATAATGAAATGATCAGGATGCTGTCACGGTTTTGGCGAACGGACGGGTAAGGCTCGTCTGTTGCCCCCCGTTCCCCTTTTTAATCTTTTTGTGACTCCATAGTTAAATCCAAATGCTATGGCCTTGTTGTCCGAGGTTCGTCTGTCGGTCCAGACGTAGGGGGCGCTGATGTGAATCATTTGAGTCACGACATCAATAGACTCTGAATAGTCCTGCCCTTGTGTTTTTTTTTTCATCACCATAGAGTGATTTGAGTTCGCTGGATGCTGGCATTCTCCAGTCATTGTGTCCGCCACCTGCAAAATTTTTGCAATATTCTACGGCCTCGGACCAGTTAATGTTTGAACCGTTGTCTGTAGCAGCCCATATAAGGCCGGTATTCTGATCCTGTACTGTTCCATCAGGTAAGGCCTTGAATCGTTGGTTGGCTGCTTCTGCATTAAAAACAAGAAGACATAGGGCGAGATAAAAACAGNCGCCTGCGATGAATGTTTTTCTTAGAATACAGTTGNTATTATTCATTGTTCTCCTTTTCCTGTGGCTGTGCAGGATCCATCTTTCCAAGCGATAGTGGCGGACTCCAGGTTAGCCATTTATCATCAGGATCCCTGTGAAGAACAAAATGTTTGCCATTGGCAACACGATTTCCCATGTTATCCTTGTCAGGCGTGGAAAAGGAAATACCACCGCCGATAATTGCTGCAACAGATTCCGTGCTGATCCGCATTTCGGTCATAAGTCCTCCTTTTATGCGAAACCCGGTACTGTTCCAGAATTTGGTGTTTTCACGGACAAGATTTACGTAGGGTTCGTGTACGTTTAGGTAAATGAGAACATTTTGACCAGTGGGGGAGAGTTCGTAGCCCGTTGTGTGACCAACCTGAACCTGGCGATAATAAACAGGCTTGTTATAGCCAAGAGATCCAAGTCGATCCGTTTCAAGTACCAGATTCAAACCCGTGTTATCTGTAATATTTACGGGACGACTGTTATGTACTACAAAAGTACGCGCACTCTTTCCTGTGCCGGGAAGAATATTGACGTATGCCCCTTTTATAAGAGTGTCAAGATTGGATATTCCTTCAGCGTTAAAGCGTGCATTTACTGTCCAGAAATAAGCATCTGTAACGAGCAGAGCCTCCATTGACTTGTCAATGTAGGCTGTTGCAAGAACAGTTTTCAAATCACTCTTCATTTCAATGTCAGCGATATGACCGATTTGTATACCATTAAAACGGATTTCAGCATCGGGCTGCAGGCCATGGTCTGCAGAAAAGGTGAGGTGTATTTTAATATCATCTGCCCGAAGAGCATCGTCCATACTGCTGTAGAGTGGAAAAATGTTTTTGCTGTCGACTTTCTCGCCACCAGCCGGAGTGAAAAAGCTGATTCCGCCACGTAAAATGGTTTTTATGGGATCTACCTCTACAGTGATTTTGGGGAGATTTGCCTGGAAACGGATACCACTACTGATATAAAACTTAGATGATGAAGTTACGTGCCTGACGTATTGAGGGTAGATGAGAAGTCTTGTTTTAATGGTGCCATCTTGCAACAGTCTGTTAGATACAATTTCTCCAACAGCAATTTTCTTAAAGGAGACAGGAGAGCCAGCTTCCAATGAAACAGAATCTTTATTATGTAGGGTTAAATGAAGTCCTGGAACCCGTGTGGAAATAGGAGGAGGTTCTGGCAGGGCTGTAAATGAATCAGTCTGTTCCCTGGAATTTCCAGGTTGCACTTCAAAGTAACTGCCTTTAATCAGTGTATCCAGGCCTGTGATACGGTTCATCGAGATTTCAGGACGAACTACCCAGAAGAGGGTGTCCTTTGTTAATTTTTCTCTCGCCTGTTTAACCATTTCTATTTCTGCATTGATGTGTTTCAAATCGGGACTTACGGTGAAACTTTTAAGTGTTCCAACTGGNAGGCCTTTGAAAAATACCTGAGTTTTTCCCTCCGTGAGACCGTTGGCGTCTTTTATTGCCACGGTTATCATAATGCCCGATTCCTGATAATCCTTATAGATCAGATAGGCACCGATGAGAATTGCCACCAGTGGAAGTATCCAGATGGGTGAAATTCCTGTTTTGGGTTTTACAATTGGGGTTTCCATAATAGTGTTTTCTGTTAAAAGAACCGGGAAATGATGTTAATAATTTCTAGCTGGCATCCCAGAGGAGACGCGAGTCAAATGTGAGAGCTGCGCTCATGGTACAAACCACAACGGCGGAAAAATATGTTGCAGCGGGAGCGGCAATGGTTGAGGTGAGCCCTCCAAAGCTTACCAGCGTCGACATAAGGGCGATAACAAAAATGTCGAGCATTGACCAGCGGCCAATAAACTCTATGAAACGAAACATGGCACTCTTGTGTCGCAATCCTCTTTTCCACTTAAAGTGTATTGAGAGCAGGATAATAATCATGCCAATGATCTTAAAGATAGGCACCAGAACGGAGGCAGTAAAAATGATAAGCCCAATAAAATATTCACCCTCGTGAAAGAAGTAGATGATACCGTCCATTATGGTGGAGGACTCTATAGTGCCCAGGAAATCAACCCGCATGATAGGTAACAGGTTTGCCGGAATGAAGAGGAGTACGGAGGTGATGATAAGGGCCCATACCCGTGTTAAGGAGTGTGGTTTGCGGAAATGGAGCTCAGCATTACATCTGGGACAGGTGAGGACTTCGGTTTTAACAGTTTCTCTGGTCTTGAGTAACTTTCCGCAGTCGTGACAGGACATCAGTCCGGCTTTCATGGCAGTGGCTTTATCTGGCATCATCCACTCCCCGGCTGGAATCGGATCTGATTTGTTCGATATTTTTCCAGAATGTGTCGGGATCCAGAGCTGAGGTTGATGCACGGGTCATGAAAACAAGAAAAATAAAACAGAAGAAGCCAACGTTGTAGTCAATGCTGGCAACACTGATAATCTTGATAATACTGACAAGGAGTGCAATGAGATAGACGTCGGGCATACCCCATTCATCCATGTGAAGAGCTGTACGAAAAAGAAAGGGGAGAGAACGGCTATAGCGCTGTGTCTTTAATTGCAGGGAAACGGAAAAAAGCAGGCTTAGATTAAGGAGCGGAAAAAACACAGAAGTGATAAAAACGAGAACGGCTACAAAATAGTATTTTTGATGGTAAAAGCTTAGGAAAGTATCAAAAATGGAGCCATTTTGAGACATTCCCATTGAGTGTAAGGTAAGAAGAGGCAGGAAGATAGCCGGTATATAGGCAAGAAGGCCACTGATACTGATAGCAAGTACTTTAGTGATTGAATTTACTTTTTTATGAAGGAGTACAGTGTTGCAACGGGGACAAAAGAGTTTTTTACCGGGGTGGGCTTCAATCTTTTTAAGGAGTAGATCACATCCGGGACAGGCTATAAGAGTAGTGGTTGCAGTCATAAGATTTGCATGGTGTACATATAAATAAGTTCTTGAAAGGATAGCATATTCAAAGCTCAATTTGAAGAAAAAATTTAATCAAATGTCTAATTGTACGAAATCGGGTATATGTTTGATTGACTAGGAAAAAAAGATTTATCGAGCATGGGACGAGATGGATATCGTGTATATTGGTAAGTGGATTGGTGAAAGAGATCGGTATGATTATACAACAGACAAGCTGTAAACAGTGTGGAATTTGCTGCACTAAAGGAGGGCCGGCACTCCACGGGGCGGATATTGATCTCTTGCGGCAGGGATTTATTCCACGAAAGAATCTTATCACCATCCGCAAGGGCGAGTTTGCCTATAATCCTGTTACAGAGAGAGTGCAGGCCACTCAATCTGAAATTGTGAAATTGAAAGGTAGTGGGGGAGATTGGACCTGCTGCTATTATGATCCTGTATCACACGGTTGTAGCACCTACGATAATAGACCCCTGGCCTGTGTAATTCTGCAGTGCTGGAATCCTGATGCAAGTCTTGCCCTTGTTGAAAAAGATCTCCTTAGCCGCCTGGATATAGTATCAGGTGACAAGTTTCTAGTGAAATTGATAACAGAATATGAACTTGCCTGTCCCTTACCCGATTGTGAAAAACTTTCCACTGACCTGCAAAATAACTCGGAATCAGTGATTGCAAAGCTTGAAGATCTTGTGAATCGTGATCTTCAGTTCCGGAATAATGCTGTTGCCAGGTCGGATAAAGTTTTAGACGAGGAGATGTTCCTCTTTGGCAGGCCATTGTTTCAAATAGTTCAGTCCTTTGGTTTACTGGTTTCTCAATATGAAAACCGTCTACATTTGAAAATGAAGAAATTATAGTGGAAATAGAAGTGAAAAATATAGGGATCGATTATAGGGGCGATTGCTGAAAAGGCTTCAAGGACGTGCGGGCACGTCTAGGCAAAATGGTTCGAGGCCATGAGTTTCAGTTTATCTGTGCCAATGATATGGCAGGGAAGATGGATCGGGTCGTGCAGATTAATGGTGGGGTGGTTCGTTCCAAAGAACAGGGCGAAGATGGCACCATAATTACTGTAATGAAGGTGGAGTAAAAACAAAGAGGCAGTATGCAGATGCTGCCTCTTTGTGGTAATACATTCTTTTGTCAATTGGTTTTACCAGTTTTTACGATCTATTACGGCACCCTGGGTGGAGAGAGTGATCTGTTCAACAGGAACGCTTTTTCCTGCACGCTCTATGGCCTGGCTGATGATACCGTTCATAGATGAACAGCAGGGAACTTCCATAATAAGAATGGTGATGCTGTTGAGATTACAGGTGGCAATTATTTCACTGAATTTCTCAACATAGCTTTCTGCATCATCAAATTTAGGACAACCCATCATTACAACTTTTCCGGTGAGATAATCCAGCTGAAAATTTGGAGCGGAAACGGCGCAGCAATCGGCGGCAACCAATAAGTCTGCACCCTGAAGAAATGGAGCTGTAGGAGGTATGAGGCGAATCTGTACCGGCCAATGGGTGAGTGATGAAGCGCCTCCACCAGCAGCCATTGCTATGGGTTTGTTGGCTGTCTGGCATGGCGTCTGAGGGGTAAAGGTCTGCAACTGCGCGGAAGGACATCCTGAAGTATTTGGTTTATCCGCAGCAGCTTTCTGTTTAGCCAGATGTTCCTCAACCGCCTCCTCATCAAAGTCTTCAGCTTCACGCTCGATGATTTTGAGTGCGCCGGTGGGGCATGATCCAAGACAGGCACCAAGACCGTCACAGAGCTTATCCGATATCATCTTTGCTTTTCCGTCAATAATAACAAGGGAACCCTCCGCACAGTCAGGAACACAGAGGCCGCACCCATTACAGAGTTCTTCATCGATTTCAATAATTTTTCGCATAATTTTCATAGTAGTACCCTCAAGAGTAAATGTCTTTTAAATCAAATTGTGTTACCAATATAACACGTAATGTTGCAATCTCTTTGACCTGGGTCAAAGAGTTCTGTTTTTTT
>JGI11705J14877_10000520_pt1 | contig 24083 bp, 25 predicted proteins | sample Etolaghawater15m_FD_14877 | JGI IMG/M metagenome (IMG submission 14877)
TTGGAATCAGTGGCCGGAATGAAATGGAATCGGTGGCCGGAATCCCGTGGAATGACTGGCCGGTTTCCTCTGGAATCGGTGGCCGGAATGGTCTGGAATATGCACTTCATACCATCTATTAACTCTATAATTGTAAAGTTCCCATATATAAGGGTCTGTTGAATTCCCATCATCATCTATCAATTTATCATTTGAGCAGAATTCACAGGGGCCAGTCTTGTTTTTATGGATTGATTGCCAACAAATGTGGCCTGTCAGATCCTTTCCCCAAACGTTTGTCATATAATCGTTCGTGTAAAGTATCTCATGAGAGCTAATATCGGCAATATAAATTGCTGCATCAAGATTGTTAAAAACAGCTTCAAGTTGAAGTTTACTATATTTCAGTGCTGCTTCTACTTTCTTTCGGTCTGTAACATCCCTGACAATTGATAGGGTATAGGGTGTACCCTTCACAATAAAAGAGTGGTCACTGATTTCTACCTCAAGGTGTCTTCCATCCTTACAAAGGAGGGTGATTTCGAAGATACAATTTCCACCCTTCTTTTTCTTTTCTTCTACAATCCCAGGAATCACAGACAATTTCTCTGGCACAACGAGATTATCGGGAGAAAAGGTTAAAAGTTCCTCACTGCTATAGCCAAGCATCTCTGATGCTTTCTGGTTTATGTTGATAAATTTTGATGGCATCCCGTCCGGGGAAGTGTGATAAACAAAAATAGCGTCATTTGCGCTTTCAAAGAGCATCCGGTAGTTTTCTTCACTTACTCGCAACGCATCTTCTGCCTGCTTGCGCTCGGAAATATCCCTTATAAAGACAACGAATTGATTTTCTGTTGGCAGAAAGGTTGTACTGATTTCTACTTGAAAGGTACTACCGTCTTTCCTTCTGTGCACAGTTTCAAAACGACCTGATCCCGTTGTTTGTATTTTATTAATTAAATCCGCTGTCTCATGAGCAGTCTCAAGGGCCTCTATGTCAGGGATACTCATGTTGAGCAGTTCAGTCTTACTGTATCCACTCATTCCGCAATAGGTTGAATTAACATCCAATAGCTTCCCGTTTGTACCCACAAGCCAGAAACCATCCAGTGTCGTCTGAATGATATTATCATAAAAAACGTTACCAGCTTTTTGGTTAAACTCGTTACAAGGAGGTCGGTTGTCCATTTAATGTTATTCCGTTTGCTTTATCAAAGGCAATACAATCGTCCTCTGTGTTGATTCCTAATTCCTTATAAAACCAAGAACCGTTTTTAAAAACCATATCACAGAAGATGTTGAGTGTGAAATTGAAACGCAGATAGATGAGCAATAATGAGGAACGGGCAATAGAAAAAGATATCCGCCGGAAACCTAATTTAGCTAAAAAACAGGATTTATTACGTATACGCCCCGATTTCTCCCACCCTCTCAAAAAAAACGATTCGGTAGCAATAAAAACATACCTCAAAGAAAATCCATCCAGGTAGGATACATATTTTGTAGAACAATTTCGTCTTCAGGGAACAATCTGCGTATGATCGACACTTGGGTTGGCAAATAGAATAAGGCGGCAAAAAAAAAGCGAGACTGCCTTTTGGCAGCCTCGCTTCGTTATGGACAGTATGATTCTGAATTAAATGGCGTCAGCCCCACGCTCTCCGGTTCGTACTCTCAGTACGTCTTCCACCGGAATGATAAAGATCTTTCCATCTCCTATCTTGCCACTGAGGGCTGCCTCACGGATCGTCTCCATCACCTTCTCGACAAGATCGGCGGCAACAACCAGTTCAATCTTAATCTTCGGGTTGAAATCAACCACATATTCTGCTCCGCGATACATCTCTTTATGGCCCTTCTGCCGGCCATATCCTTTAACTTCGGTGATGGTCATGCCGCTGATACCAATTTCATTCAGGGCCTCCTTTACCGATTCAAGCTTGAATGGCTTGATGATTGCCTCTATTTTTTTCATGATACTCTCCTGTCATTAAACTGTTTGGCTAATTAATCTCTGGTGAATTCCGGATAGGCATCAAGACCGCACTCGGCAATATCAACACCTTCCATCTCCTCTTCTTCGCTGACCCGAACACCCATGACTGCCTTAAGAACCAGCCACACAACAAGAGAAGCACCAAAGGTCCAGCCAAAGATGGTACCAATACCGATAAGCTGTTTCAACAGCGAACCATCGGGATTGGTAAAGGCAACAGCGATAAGTCCCCAGGTACCAACCACACCATGTACAGAGATTGCACCTACAGGATCATCGATCTTAGCCTTGTCTATAAAGATAATAGAGGGCACAACCAGCAGTCCACCGATAACACCGATCATGGTGGCAATGCCTGGAGTAGGTGTTAATGGCTCAGCAGTTATAGCAACCAGTCCTGCCAGCGCACCGTTGAGAGCCATGGTTAGATCAGCCTTGCCAAACCAGAGACGGGAGAGCAGCAGTGCTGCAACAAGACCTCCGGCAGCAGCGGTATTGGTATTAACAAAGACCATGGCCACGGCATTTGCCTCGGTGATGTTACTGATCTTCAATTCGGATCCGCCATTAAACCCAAACCAGCCCATCCAGAGGATAAAGGTACCAAGGGTTGCTAGGGGAAGGTTACAGCCGGGGATAGCATTGATTCTGCCTCCTGAATATTTTCCCTTACGAGCACCAAGTACCAGTACACCAGCCAGGGCGGCAGATGCGCCACAGAGATGAACCAGACCGGAACCTGCGAAATCAAGAAAACCGAGGGCGTCAAGAAAACCTCCGCCCCATTTCCAGTAACCGCTGACAGGATAGATAAATCCGGTCATGACAACTGCAAAGGCAAGGAATGTCCAGAGCTTCATTCGTTCTGCAACGGCACCGGAAACGATGGACATGGCTGTTGCCACAAAGACAACCTGAAAAAAGAAGTCTGACATATTGGAATAGTATGTTTCCCCACCGCTCTTCAGGACTTCATCGACACCGTTATCGGGGCCAAGAAAAAAGCTGAGTCCGGGAATAAAACTGTTAACAGCATCACCGTACATGATGTTGTACCCGACGATAAGATACATCAGGCAGGCGATGGCATAGAGAGCCACATTTTTGGTGAGGATTTCCACCGTGTTTTTCCCTCTGACCAGGCCAGCTTCCAGCATGGCAAAGCCAGCGGCCATCCACATGACCAACGCGCCGGACATGAGAAAATAAAAGGTGTCCACTGAATAGGCCAGCTGGATCAGATTGTCAGCGACACTTGATGCGGCAGCCGCCTCTTCGGCAATTGCTGGCCCTGCCAGGGCAAGCCCGGAGAGAAACACCACTCCTCCCCAGAACGTCTTTCCATTCATTGTTACACTGTTCTTCACTGTAGTTCCTCCTGTTTCATACGGGTTGTGCCAGATTGCACCGATTATTGCTTATACCTGGGGTAGAGCAATGTCTGTGCCAGTAACGGGGATTTTTCATTTACCCTGTGAACTCAGCTTGTCGGAGCACCACATGTTGCATTTCACCTGAAAAGAAATAAATTAGTCACAAATATGTGACAAAGACAAACCCTCTATTTACAAAAATGTCAGACTATCGTCGACCAAAGCGCCACAGAGTACTTCCGTGGTTTTTTTTTGGCTTCTACCAATCCAGCGAATCTGCACATCTACAAGGGACTGTAGAAATCATTTCGCGGCACCAGCAAAGCTGGCATGGACCATGTAATGAAACAGGCAAACATTGCTTTAACTGTTTACATCGACCCTTTGTGCAAAACCTCCACAGCACCCCCATTTCCTTTAACTTCTGAACAGGGCTGCCAAAAATGCTATCGTGAAAAGTAAAATTCTTGTTTTACAGCATGTTGCCTGGAGAAATCCTGGCCGTTTCTTGCTCAATCTTGCCAACAAACTTTCCATTGATTTTCAGATAGTTAAGTGCTGGAAAGAACCGATTCCACAGGGCAACGACTTCGACGCATTGATACTTCTAGGAGGAGTGGTAAGTGGGTATCAAAAAGAAAGCGGGTCACTCTTTGAAAAAGAAACAGATTTTTTGACTAAATGGCTCCTTCTTGACAAACCCTGCCTTGGTTTTTGTCTTGGCCATCAAGCCATTCTCGAAGCATTTCAGGCAAAAACTACGCCCAATTTTGTTGACAGCATCGGGTTCATTGATGGCCATCTCACCCACGATGGGAGACTCCATCCCCTTTTCAAAGGATTTGATCCAAAATTTTCTCTTTTTAAATGGCATACCCATACCATCCAGACCCCGCTGCCACCAAATTGCATCCTACTGGCCACCTCAAGCGACTGCGTGGTCGAGGCGTTTACCATTAAGGGCAGGCCGCATATTATAGGACTGCAGTTCGACAATCATGCCGCACACCCAGATGATGTTCGCAGCTGGGTGCAGAGCAACAAGGACTGGCTTAACAGTTTATCCTTAGGCAAAACGTACGCTGACGAACTATTAAAAGACGCAGAACGCTCTCTTAAAAGAAATCTGCAACTCTTCACCAAACTGATCAGAAATTTCATATCACAGATCAAGAACACAAAGAGAAATTGAGAAATACTAACTGTGTTTCCAGGAGCTTACAAGAACGTACTGCGATGAACAACAACAAGCGAAAGCCCACAAAGATAATCGACACAACGCTGAGGGAAGGAGAACAAACCCCTGGTGTTTATTTTGACCTCAGAGCAAAGAAACAGATAACCGGAGGTCTTGCAGATATTGGTGTTGACGAGATCGAAATTGGTATTGCCAACAGGGCAAACACTGACCTCGGGGCTCTTGCAGAATTCGTTCGCACCACATACCCGCATCAGGCCTTTTCTCTCTGGTGCCGTTGCATGGAAACAGATATTGACCACGGCGCTTCTCTGGGGCCGGCCTGTCTCTCTTTGTCCATCCCTGCATCGGACCTTCACCTTGAGAAAAAACTGGGCAAAGACAGGGCATGGGCCATTAAACAACTGCAGCACTCCATCCGACAGGCATTGGCCGCTGGAGTACCACGAGTGGCGTTGGGTCTTGAGGATGCCAGTCGGGCAGATACGGCTTTCCTCAGAGAACTGGCTCTGGCAGCAGAGGAGGCAGGGGCTTTCCGCCTGCGGCTCGCGGATACTGTGGGCATCTGCACCCCAAGCAGTATCGTCCGGCTACTTGACGTGATGAGTGGGGTGAAAATGGAGTTGGCTGTTCACTGTCACAATGACTTCGGAATGGCTACAGCCAACACAATTACAGCCCTGGAAAACGGCGCTGTCTGGGGAGATGCCACCTTACTTGGACTTGGCGAGCGAGCTGGAAACTGCCGTCTCGAAGAAGTCATAGCCTTTCTTGTTCTGCAAAAAAAGAAAGGGCGTTATAATCTTGCTGGCCTTTCTGGCTTAAGCAGAATGGTGGCCAGAGAAAGCGGGCAGGAGATTTCTCCGTCTCGTCCTGTTATTGGAAGCAGTCTCTTCTCCTGTGAAACCGGCATTCATCTCCAGGGAATCATGGCAGACCCAACCACCTATGAACCTTTTGCCCCTGAGGCTATCGGTGCCTCGCGTACGCTTCTCATTGGTCGCCAGGCGGGGCGACGCAGCATTATTGCCACTCTCAGCAGGCTTGGTCTGCCAGCGCCCGACGAACCCGAACTTGCTCGCCTTACTCAGCAAATACGTTCACTGGCCATCAGCCGGAGACGCCCCCTGGGAGACCACGAAATTTTAGAGTTGCTGAATTCTCAAGCCTGAGCCAGCCCTTCAGGACAGAGGCTTTTCCACTTTTTGTTATTTTTTGGCGGCAATTTTCCGTGGAAGCGTGCCAGCCAGTTGGTGCACAGGAGCACCGTTTTTCATCTGGGCGTAGAGCTTCCCAGATGAGCCAAATACGGACTGGATTCTGATAGTATATTTTGCTGTAAATTGAGGCGCTCTTACCTCAAGAGCATTAATGAAATTTGCTGCCACCGCCACTTGCAGAGATGGAGAATTTTCGGCCAATAGCAAAGAGGGGTAGAAAAGAAGAAAAACAATGAGAATTCTGATCTTGAGAAACCTCGTGTGGCCACTCTTTATTCTGCCTGAGCGAAAGCGGGTTTTGATAGGTTGAATTTTTTAATACGATACCCCATCTGGCGCTGGGTAAGACCAAGCTCCCTTGCTGCCCGCGCCTGTACCCAGCCGTTTCGGCGAAGCGAGGCCTCGATTTCCAATCGCTCCAGATCTTTTAGTGAATTGTGAGTTGATAGTGGCTTCCCTGCCGGCTTTGTGAGAACTTCTCTCGCCTGCGGGCTGGGTGCGGACAACCCTATCAAATGCACATTAAGAGCTTCTGGTTGTATGGTCTCTTTGTCGGCCAGTATCACCAGCCTCTCGATCAGGTTTTGCAATTCTCGAACATTCCCTGGCCATTCATAGGTTGTGAGAAAGTCGAGGGAAGCATCTGCAAGTTTCACCTTCCTGTTATTTCTCTCATTACTTGAACGGAGAAAGTGATCGATAAGCAGCGGTATGTCGTGTCGTCTTTCACGAAGCGCTGGAAGCTGAATGGGCACAACGTTTAACCGATAATAAAGGTCGGCACGGAACAGCCCCTGGTCTACGCTACTCTGGAGGTCAACGTTGGTGGCGGCAATGATCCTGACATCAACGGCGAGCGTGCGGGTGCCACCGATTCGCTCAAACTTCTGTTCCTGTAACACCCGTAGCAGTTTTGCCTGAAGGAGAATGGGAAGTTCACCGATCTCGTCAAGAAAAATAGTGCCGCCATCTGCCAGTTCAAACCTGCCGGGTTTTGCTGTCGTAGCTCCGGTAAAGGCCCCCTTGTCGTGTCCCAGGAGTTCGCTCTCCAGAAGATTTTCAGGAAGCGCAGCACAGTTGACCTTGATATAGGGTTTGTCTCTTCGTGTACTGGTTTCATGGAGGGCACGTGCTACCAACTCTTTTCCAGTGCCAGATTCTCCAAGGAGGAGAACTGTGGCCCGACTGGGTGCTATTTTCTCAACAAGTCGGTAAACTTCCTGCATGGCAGGGGAATTGCCAATAATGTAATGACGATTAAAACGACTGTGCAGCTCAGCCTTCAGAGATTTGTTTTCTTCAACCAGTTTTTCTTCTTTTTGGGAAATGGCGTGGTGGAGCATCAAAAACTGGCCGATGAGGGTGGCCAGAATTTCAAGAAAGCTCATATCTTCCTCAAAAGAGACATCCGGCCCGAAGAGGTGATCCACAGTGAGCACACCAACGGTGTTTTTTTCAACCTTGACAGGCACCCCGAGAAAGGAGAGCTTCTCTTTTCTGATCTGGCTCCTGGCTCCGGTACGATTCAGAAACAGGGGTTCACTGTCAATGTCGGGTACGACACATGGAGAGCCGGACTGAAAAATCTGCCCGCATATCCCTTCAGAAAGACCATATATGCCTCGACGCTCTTCTTCTACACTGAGGCCATAAGAGGCTCTGATGGATAATCGCTGCCTGTTGGGGTCAAGAAGAACAAGGGTGGCCCGCTCCATGTGGAGAATATCGTGAAGTACCTTCAGGATTCTACTGAGAGTGGTGTCGAAATGGACTGCGTCACCAATAAGTTTACAGACCTCCGAGAGGGCTCGAATTTTCAGGATCTCCAGGTGGCATGTTACTGGTGGCGCCGCATCTTTAAATGTCTTCTCCATGTGCAACCTCTTGTATTGGCCGTAATACGAATCTTGCTGTTTACTGCCTGGACAGTATATTTTTTTTACATTGAGCTGCAAAAAATATACCATGCTGAAAGTGCGCTCTTTCACGGGCCGCTTTGTAGGAAAAGTTACAAAATTGAACACTAGCTACTTTTTGTTTGCACGGATTTGTTAATTGTTTACCCTCAGTCATGATGCGGTAACGCTCAGCTCGAGGTTGGATACCATAATGCTCTTCCCCTCACCACGAAAGCTTCCTGAAACCGGAGCTGCAGAGTCGGCCCTTGGCCCCGCAGCCAGTGCCACGTGACGATCAGCTATTGCAAGTCCAACGGTGGGATCAAAGCCCTTCCAGCCGGCTCCGGGTAAGTAAACCTCAGCCCAGGCATGCAGGTAATTTTTACTATTTGGAAGACCTTCATGATAGCCGCTGACAAAGCGGGATCCAATCCCCTGGCTGCGGCAACATGCCATGAACAGCCAGGTCAGGTCACGGCAGGCCCCCCTGCGTTCACGCAGTGTCTTTGAAGGTTCATACGGAGGACCTTCCTCGCGTAAAATCACCACGCATGTTGCGTAAAGCCGTTCGTTGAGTAACTGGAGGAAAGTCAGGGTATCCCAGTTCGCTTCAGCAGCAATCTGATTGGAAAAAGTTGCCACCTCAGGCTCAATGGTATCGGAAAGATATGGTTTAACAGTTGACAGGCATCTCCCTTCCCTGCTCAGCGGCAGGCGAGTCGCCTCCTCTTTGAGAAGAAATGCGAACGGATTGGTACAAAAGGTGACCACTTTGCTGTTCACCGTAACTACAAAACAATCAGTCATACCATTAAACCAGGCAACATGTTCCATATTGCCATCAAGGTCACGGCACTCAGTTAATCCGGCCGGATCCGGGCTGATATCAATGGTAAAATTAAGCAGCTGCTGCATTCCATTGGTTCGTGGTTTGAGTCTGATGGTCTGAGGTTCAAGATAAACAGGGTTCTCGTATCGATATGTTGTGGTGTGGGTTGCGGAAAATATCATATCAGTTCTCCTGGTTCATTATACATATCGGTCAGTGGATGCAGAGACAGTTCAACCATGCACTTGCCTTGAGTGGAAAAGAGTTATACTACAGGCACTGCTCGACGTCATCACAGTCCGGCCAGCCAGGCCAGAAGCACCTTTTTTTTAATCCTGGCGTGAAGATTCGCCCTGATCTGGGCCTCCATACTTTCCCGTGTCAGTTTTTCAGCCGCTATAATTTTTTCACAGCGCAATACATGAAAACCCATATTAGACTCAACTATCTCGCTTATCTCTCCAGCTTCCATTTTAAAAAGGGTCTCCTCCAGGCTGGGATAAATTTGGCCTCGAGAAACCGGACTAATACTTCCCCCCTTCAAGGCTGAAGGACACTCGGAGTAACGCAGTGCCAGTTCACTGAAATCCACATCTGAAGACAGGGCTTTCTCACGTACTTTTGTTATTCTCACCAGGGCTGCCCGGCGACTGTTATCTGGAAACTGGTCATTAATTGTTACCAGGATATGACGCATACACCTTTGTTCCGGTTTTTCATCAACTGCAGATGTAAGTATTTCGGCTACCTGTTCCTTACCAGGAGGTTCAGCACGATCTGCAACCAGAGACATGGTCGCGTCTACGGCAAGGTCTGCCTCAAGGGCCTTGGCCATGGTTTCATTATCCAGATTATTTATCCTCAGATCCTGCTCAAAAGCATCAACTGATTCATAGCGACTGGCAATTTTTGCCATTGCCTCCTTAATGGATCTTCCTGGGACAACCACCTCCATACCTTCTTTACTTTTTAAAATCTTTTTCTGCAGAGTGCACTCATCTTCTGCCCGTTTTCTCACAGCTCTCAAGGAATGAGAATCGAGTTTGTGGGGTGCACAGTGAAACATCTGCAGGGAAAATTTAAGCATACTATAAGAGAGTGATGGCTGTACCATAAATATCACCTTGCAATGGAAATGGTTGTGTATCTACCTGTTTGTATCACTATGCAAGATTGTGACCATCTGTTTTAATCTCTTCCACCCACCTCCACTCCCTTTCCCTTTTCAACAGGTGTTATTTGTCAATTTTCGTTGTCACGAAGGGCGTTGTCCACACAGGGACACGCTGTTCAGCAGCTAGCCCTTTTACATCACATCGAAAAAAGGACTCCTGCCATTGTTTCACCAAGCGTCGAAGGCACTACCATTTTGTAGAGTTTTTTCCAAAATGTAAACAACCTCACCAAAAAGGTAGCTTCTCCCTGGAAGAGAACCCTTCCCTCCTCCTAGCATAACCACTTGTTATCAAGGAAAATAAATGAATTTATTTTTCTGGCACACGCTTTGAATAGTCATCACTGAAACGAATCAACTACGGGGAGGACTTTAAAGACCAGCCTCGAATAAATAATACGGCTGTTGTTGCACAAGAAGCCAGCCGGCTAATTCAAAGGAAGGAGTCATACCATGAGGAAAGTAGCTATTTACGGAAAAGGCGGCATCGGCAAATCCACCACCACCCAGAACACAGTAGCTGGCCTGGTTGAGTTGGGACGGAAGGTAATGGTAGTGGGCTGTGACCCTAAAGCGGATTCAACTCGTCTGCTTCTGGGGGGACTGGCACAGAAATCGGTTCTTGATACCCTGCGTGAAGAGGGAGAGGATGTGGAACTGGAGGATATCCGTAAACTCGGCTATGGCGGAACCTGGTGTGTTGAGTCCGGTGGCCCTGAGCCTGGAGTAGGTTGTGCGGGACGTGGAATTATTACCTCCATCAATATGCTGGAGTCTCTTGGTGCTTACGAAGAGAGCGAGGAACTTGATTACGCCTTTTATGATGTTCTTGGTGATGTTGTCTGCGGCGGTTTTGCCATGCCAATTCGTGATGGTAAGGCAGAAGAAATCTACATTGTTGTTTCCGGTGAAATGATGGCCATGTATGCAGCCAACAATATCAGTAAGGGAATAGTAAAGTTTGCCCAGTCCGGGTCGGTTCGTCTGGGCGGCCTGATCTGTAACTCACGCGCTGTCGACAATGAGGCGGAAATGATAGAAAAATTTGCAGCAAAACTGGGAACCAAGATGATCCACTTTGTCCCTCGTCATAACGATGTCCAACGTGCTGAAATTAACCGTAAGACTGTTATCGAGTGGAACCCGGAACTCCCTCAGGCCCAGGTTTATCGTGACCTGGCAAAGGCAATTGATTCAAACACGGATTTTGTCATCCCAACCCCAATGGAAATTGAAGTGCTCGAAGAGCTGCTCATGGATTACGGTTTAATGCAGGCGGCGTAAGACATCTCAAAAAAACATTTTTTTAAAATTACTTAATATACCGGCACGATACAAGAGATGCCGAAAAGTTGGAGATACAGTTATGATGATAATGATTCGCTCAATTATTCGACCTGAAAAAGCAGATGCCGTTATGGCGGCACTTATGGATGCAGGCTTTCCTGCAGTTACAAAATATGCAGTGGCGGGCCGTGGAAAACAGCGCGGTATCAAAATTGGTGACATCACCTATGACGAGCTCCCCAAGGTGATGTTGATGAGTGTGGTAAATGCAGAAGAAAAGGAATTCGTCATTGATACCATCATGAACACAGCACGCTCAAAGGGCAAGGGTGCCTTTGGTGACGGGAAGATTTTTGTAAGTGATGTGGAGGAGTCCTACACTATCAGTTCCGGTACGAAAGAAACTGCAGGCGCTTCTGAGGGGGTACCGGCATGAAAGAGGTGATCGCTATTGTGCGTATAAATATGATGAATCAGACAAAGCAGGCTCTCACTGATTGTGGTGTAGACGCCTTCTTTGCCCACGAAGCTCACGGCCGAGGCAAGGGATTCGTCAACCCCAGGATTCTCGAAGGAGTAGAGCATGGCTACGAGGAAGCTGCCTCCCTTCTGGGGGAAAAAGGGAAACTCTATCCCAAGCGTTTACTCACGGCAGTGGTGGAAGACAGCATGGTTGGCTGTGTGGTGGACACGATCATTAACACAAATCAGACCGGCATGCCCGGTGACGGGAAAGTGTTTGTTTTGCCCCTTAAAGATGCTATCCGGGTACGAACAGGTGAGACGGGCGAAAAAGCCATCGTTTGATTTCAGGCTTTTCAAATATTAAACAACAAGAAAGCCTAACCATAAGGAGTTCTGAAATGGTAACAGCGACTAAGAAAAAAATGGTGCAGTGGGATCCTGCCGATGTCAAAGCGGAATTAATCAAAAAGTATCCGCCCAAGGTAGCCCGTAAACGCGCCAAGCAAATAATGATTAACGAGGCATTGGAGAACGAAACGCCTGAAATTACGGCTAATGTCCGCACCACTCCAGGTATTATCACTATGCGTGGCTGCACCTATGCCGGGTGCAAGGGTGTTATCATGGGTCCAACCCGGGATATTGTCAACCTGGTACATGGTCCCATCGGGTGCAGTTTTTATGCCTGGCTGACCCGCCGCAACCAGACCGATGCAGGTCCAGATGGAGACAACTATATAAATTACTGTTTTTCAACTGACATGCAGGAGCAGGACATCATCTTTGGCGGGGAAAAGAAGCTGGCAGCAGCAGTGCAGGAGATTTATGACCTCATGCATCCTAAATCCATAGCAATATTTGCAACCTGCCCCGTGGGTTTGATCGGTGATGATATTCACACCGTAGCTAAGAACATGAAGGATAAGTTGGGTGACTGTAATGTCTACGCCTTTTCCTGTGAGGGATACAAAGGGGTGAGCCAGTCTGCAGGTCACCACATTGCCAACAACCAGGTGTTCAGACACATTGTCGGTGAAAACGATACGCCAACAGAAGGCGAGTTTAAAATTAACCTTTTAGGTGAATACAATATCGGTGGCGATGGCTTTGAGATTGACCGTATCTTTAAAAAATGCGGTATCACCAACATTGCAACCTTTTCCGGCAACTCAACCTATGACCAGTTTGCCACGGCTCATCAGGCTGATCTGAACGCGGTGATGTGTCATCGCTCCATTAACTACGTAGCGGATATGCTGGAAACCAAATTCGGCATTCCATGGGTAAAAGTAAACTTTATCGGAGCGAATGCCACAGCCAAATCTTTGAGAAAGATTGCTGCCTATTTTGAAGATCAGGCGCTCATAGACCGGGTTGAAGCAGTGATTAAGGAAGAGATGCCTGAGGTTGAAACTGCTGTTGCTGATGTGCGCAGTCGTACGGAAGGCAAAACCGCCATGCTCTTTGTTGGTGGCTCCAGGGCTCATCATTACCAGGAGCTTTTCAAGGAAATGGGGATGAAAGTCATTTCAGCCGGCTATGAGTTCGCTCACCGAGATGACTATGAAGGTCGTCAGGTACTGCCGAATCTGAAGGTGGATGCGGATAGCAGAAACATTGAAGAAATTGAGGTTGAGGCTGATGAAACCCGCTTTAAGCCACGCAAAACACCTGTGCAAATGGTAGCGCTGGAAGATGCCGGAGTGAAATTCAAGCATTATGACGGACTGGCACCTGACATGGATGAAGGCACTCTGATTATCGATGACCTGAACCAGTATGAGGCCGAGAAACTGGTGGAGATCATGAAACCGGATATTTTCTGTGCCGGAATCAAAGAGAAGTTTTCCATTATGAAACTGGGTGTGCCGATGAAACAGCTGCACAGCTACGACTCCGGAGGCCCCTATGCCGGATTCCAGGGCGCAATTAACTTCTACCATGAGATTGACAGGCTGACCAGTTCAAAAGTCTGGACCTACCTGAAAGCTCCCTGGCAGGAGAGCCCCGAGCTTACTGCCGCCTACGTATGGGAATAAACTGAGACTGAAGGTAAAAAGTGCACAGGCTGAAGGGGAACAGGCAATAGATCTGTACAGCCTTCAGTCTCCACTCTTCAGCCTGATCATCCACTCTAAGAGGTATAAACAAATGCTATTACGTCATACACAAAAAGAAATAGGGGAGCGCAAGGCCGTCAGTATCAACCCTGCAAAAACCTGCCAGCCCATCGGAGCCATGTATGCGGCTCTTGGCATTCACGGCTGTCTGCCCCACAGTCACGGTTCCCAGGGGTGCTGTGCCTATCATCGATCAGCGCTGACCCGCCATTACAAAGAGCCCATTTCGGCAGCCACTTCCTCCTTTACAGAAGGGGCCTCAGTCTTTGGCGGCCAGGCCAATCTCCTCCAGGGGATTAATAACATTTTCTCTGTTTATGAACCGGATGTAATTGCCGTTCATACCACCTGTCTTTCAGAAACCATTGGCGACGATCTGCCCCAGATCAGGAAAAAGGCCCAGACAGAGGGAAAAATTCCTGATGGAAAATATGTGATTGGAGCCTCCACTCCGAGCTATGTGGGGTCGCACGTCACCGGCTTCTCCAACATGGTTAAATCCATGATTGAATTTTCGGAAAAAACAGGCAAGAAAAACGGCAAAATCAATATTATCCCGGGCTGGGTAGAACCCTGCGATATGGAAGAAATCAAGCGCATGGCTAAACTCACGGGAGTGGGAACCATTATGTTTCCTGACACCTCAGGTGTTTTGAATGCTCCCATGACCGGCGAGTATAAAATGTTCCCGGATGGTGGCACAACCATAGCGGAACTGAAATCCACAGGAGATTCTACCGGTACCCTTGCACTCGGCGAATGGTGTTCAGCTGATGCAGCCAGAGTGCTTGACAAGAAATGTAAGGTTCCTTGCAGGGTGCTGGACATGCCCTTTGGTCTCAAAGCTACTGATCGTTTTGTCGATGCCATGAGAACCATCGCAGGGGTTTCCGTTTCAGACGAACTGGCTGTTGAACGTGGACAGTTGGTGGATATGATCACTGATATGCACCAGTATTTTTATAAGAAAAAAGTCGCCATTGCCGGTGATCCGGATCAGGTCATCGCCATGGTTGAGTTTCTCGTTTCAATTGACATGTGTCCGGTTCACGTGGTCACCGGAACACCCGGCAAGAAGTTTGAAAAACGGATTAAAGAAATCACAAAAGATAAAGGTTTTGAAGTGAATGTAAAAGCCAGAGGTGATCTCTTTCTTCTCCATCAGTGGATACAGAACGAACCAGTGGATCTTCTGATCTGCAATACCTACGGTAAGTACATTGCACGGGATGAGGATATTCCCTTTTTGCGGTGGGGATTCCCAATACTTGATCGCCAGGGCCATCAGTACTTTCCCACCGTTGGATATAAGGGTGGATTGCGTCTGCTGGAAAAAATTCTTGGTCTGCTTCTTGATCGCAAGGATCGGGATGATCCTGAAGAGTCATTCGAACTGGTTCTGTAAGGAGTACAGCCATGTATGATGGAACATACACACCCCATATGGCGCTGCATATCAAGCTGCCCATTGCTCCCCAGGCCAATCATCGACTAAGCGGGGCTGCAGATAGTAAAATAGATTCCACGTCCCTGGTTCCCGCCGAGGCCGTGGCCTGGGTACAAGCACTACGCACAGGAGGAAAAAAAATTCATTCTATTGAACTCTGTGGCCCTGGTGATGTTCTGGCTTCGGTTCCGACTACTTTGAATTGTCTGGAGCTACTCCAGTCTGAAATTCATGATGCTGAACTTTCTTTGACAACTATCGGCCTGGGAGCCGCATCATTGGCCCCCACTCTGGCTCATTTTGGCGTAAAAACAGTGAACCTGCTGGTGGATACAGTCTCAGCTGAAACAGCAATGAAACGGTATGTATGGATCCGTCCTGCCAAAAAGAACGTCCCGATAACCCAGGCGTCCGGAATACTTATCAGTGCCCAGGCCGAGGCTGTACAGGCCTTAAAAGATGCTGGCATCAGAGTGATTGTACGATGCACTCTGGCTGCCGGAATCAATGATGGAGAAGTTGCAGCCATTGCAAAAAAAATGGCAGGTCTGGGCGCCGGGGCTATGGAAATTGATGGAGAAGATGGCACCTACCTGGAAAAACTGTCCGGACTGGCTTCTACCTATCTGCCTGCGGCAGTCTACCAGGCTCCACCGGAGCTTCCACCTCCAGGAACACCAAACTCGTGTGCGGATATCAGCATGCCTAAACCAACAGAAGGACGGCCGAATGTCGCTGTGGTCAGTACCAATGGAATGGATGTTGATATGCATCTTGGGCAGGCACCACAGGTACTGATCTACGGCCCCCGAGATGATGGTTTGGCCTGTCTCCTGATGGCCCGGCAGACACCAGGCACTGGCGGTGGTCCCAATCGCTGGAAGATCCTGGCTGAAGAGTGTCTCCACGACTGCTTTGCCCTTCTGGCAACCCATGCCGGTGATGCACCCCGAAAAGAACTTGCCGAGCTTGGGATCCAGGTGATTCTCACTGAAGACAATGTGGAAGGTCTGGTGGATGTCCTTTACGGCGGCGGTAAAAAAAAGAAATGTAAAAAATAGAGGAGAAGTACAATGGCTTTACCGGAAAGAATGATCCTTGTCTGCCAGTCGTTTCGTGTGGTTGGTGACAAGAAGGGAATCTGTCATAAGGGTACCGACGGGTTTCTGCAATACATTGAAGAAGAGGTGCTGGATCGTGGGCTTGATTGTCTCGTCACCGCCACCACCTGCCTCAAGCAGTGCGACAACGGCCCCATCATGGTTATCCAGCCAGAAAACTGGTGGTTTAAAGGGGTTTCCAGTGAAGAGGCAATTGATGCCATCCTCGATGGCCTGGAAGATGGTGAGCCCGCGTCGGAATATCTGATTGGGTAGAAAACAGTACCTGATTACCATCGAAACTCAGCTTTGCAACCCAGAGTTGTTCCGTGTCGATTATATGGGACGCCATAAACCCAACCCTGGGGGCTCTGCTGCGGCCGTCCAGGCCGCAGATGCCCATATAATCAACACGAAACAACTCTTCCTCAAACGGGTAGGCTGAGGATTAGTGGTAATCAGGAAGCAATAAGGACTGAAGAAAACAATGGCCGACATCATCTTTTATGAAAAGCCCGAATGTATCAATGGTGAGAAACAAAAAGCCATACTCCGGGCCGGGGGACACTCTTTACATTGCCTGGACATCCTCAATTTTCCGTGGAAACGTGAAAAACTTCTGGCCTTTGTAATGGGAAAGAATCCTGTGGAAATGATGAATCAGACCGCCCCGGCGATAAAGCATGGTGAAATCGTACCAAAACAGCTCACATTTAATGAAGCCGTCGACATGATGTTGCTGGATCCCATCCTGATCAAAAGACCTCTTATTGAGGTGGATGGTATGGCTATCCAGGGCTTTCTGGATTCACGTCTCAAACCTTACCTGGGAGACTGGGACGACAGTATCGATGTGGTAACCTGCCCCAGTCTGCAGGGTATTTCCTGTGATGAACAGAAGAGGGAGACCAATGACATTTAAGTCACACCTTGAGTCCCGTGGAGAACGATGTCCGAAATGTGATTCCAGGGCAATAAAAGCCGGCGGTACACCGGAAAAGGTACGTACTGACACGGTACATGTTGCCATGTTCTGTGCCACCTGTGGTGCCAGATGGCGCAATATTTATACTCTCAACAAATCCGAAGAATTGTAGAAATGACCAGCTCATCCATTGCAGGTATGTGTGTACGTCAGGCCAGGACAGCCGACCTTGATGCACTGGTTGAGCTGCTTCAGCAGCTTTTCACAATTGAGGAAGATTTTTGTTTCGATGCCGCCCGGCAACACCGGGGTCTCGAAATGCTACTCGATCATGATGGTGCTGTTGTTTTGGTTGCCGAAAAAGAGAATAACGTTATTGGCATGTGTTCCGGGCAACGTATGATATCCACTGCTGAGGGTGGACATTCCCTGCTTGTTGAAGATGTGGTGGTGCATAAACAATGGCGAGGAAGGGGTATCGGCACCGGATTGCTCAAGGCTTTGGAAGATTGGGGAGAAAAAATGAAAGTATCCCGTTACCAGCTTCTGGCAGATAAGTCGAATGATGCAGGGATCAGATTTTACCATAAGCACAACTGGCAGCAGACAGAACTTATCTGTCTGCGTAAACACCCATTGATGGGTACCAGCAAAGGAAAGGGATAAAGAGATCATGAACAATACAAAGGTGGCGATAACACCCTCCATGGTAGGATTTGGCGATATCAAGAGTAAAACGGAGGCTATCGATGATTGGGATATTTTTCTCCATGATGGCGACGCCTTTTTAAAAACGGCCCTTGCTGCCCACACAAAAGGAAAAAGGGCCTTTACTCCGGAGATTCTTTACAACATCGTTGCCATGGCCATTGAAAAATTTGTAATGGCCGCCCTTATGCAGCGTGGTGCCCTGCCCTACAACCATACTATGGGTGATCTGGTGGAGGCCATGGATGAAGTATTTCCTGATGCCATGGGCGATTTGAAAAATGGTCTCCTTGATCTTGACCGTTACCAGGAGATTTGCGATGTGGATACCTTTACTGTCATCCCTCCTGCTTTGGAGGAAATTCCAAAGATGCTGGCTCTGGCAGAGAGGATGCAAATCCTGGCATACCAAACAACAGGGGAGATAGAAAAATGACGCTGAAACCATTGGGTACGGTGAGGGAAATCCTTGAATCTGCAGGAATGGGACTCTCCTACGCATACGAAGATCTGGTTTTCCTGGAACACAACGGCTTCCTGCTTCAGTTTACTGACAGGTCACAGGAGGTATTGATACACATCAATGAAGAAGCAAAAGAGGAAGACCTGGACTTTCCCCTGACATTGTTACAGGAGAAGGCTAAAGAAAACAGGATGGTTTTTAGCAGAGGGAGTTATTACCGGTTGAGTCAGGCTGATGAGGAAAATATCCGAATCGAGTTTTTACCAACTGAAAAATCTGTGAATTAAGGAGAATACAATGGCCAGAGAAGATGTTGAGAAGTTGTTAATCGCCGGTGGAGAAGACAAACACCTGCGGGCAAAATATGATGTGCCGGCTACCAGGGAGGAGTTTGTTGAGCTGGCTGCCAGTGAGGGATATACGTTTACCGTCGAAGAACTTGACGCTATTCTCAAAGAGTCCGGGGATGTCTTCGAAAAAAATGGAAATCCCCCGAAACGCTCAATCTGGTGGACATAGATAGTATTTAGGGGAGCCTCGAAAGACACCTTTTCAAGGTCCTTTTAAAGGGTGTACTTGCAATAGACAGTAGTGTAATGGTTTGTTTTTTGAAATATCAGACCTGATTACTGGCCATTTACGAGAGAGGTGGAATGGAAAAAGCAGAATCAACTGAATGATTCTGCTTTTCTCGTTTTTGTTACTTCAGACCTTAGCCTGGTGCGGCCCCTTTTCAACCGGCTTCCATCAACAAGGTAGTTTATGTGGTGCCTGTGCCCGTGCCCCTCCACACACAATCTTGCATTACTTGAATAACAGTTATGGAACCACAAGGACAGGGCAGTATATAGTACTCAAAACCTTATGCGTGACACTACCAAGGAAAAGGCCCGAAATATCAGAATGACCTTGTGAGCCCATGATTATCAGATCATATTCTTTAGATTTTGAAATGTCGGCTAATATTTTACCAGGTAATCCACGAATAGGTTTAAGGATATAATCTACACCCCTATCTCTGAAAATTTCTTCTGCAACTTTCAGGATATTTTCGGATTTGCTTTTACATATCTCCTCTAGATCACATAGTAATGGACTTGGCACTTCCATTATGCTTGGATTCAAATCATAACAATTAATGATTGTTACATGGGAGCCCATTTGTTTTGCAATAGAAAGTGCGCAGTGAGCTGCATTTATTGAATAGGTAGAATCATCAAAAGGAAGGAGGATTTTTTTGAATTTCATTACAATGGTTCCTTGGGAGGTGAAAGTAGCATTTGTTATGCTTGGTGCACATGCAATGAATTGTATCTCTGTAAAAAGGATAGCATTTCGATTAAAAAAATCAAACTATAAAATCCAAGACTAGGAGATGCTCCTACTTTTAAGACAGAATGGGACATGTCAAGAGAAGAAGATAAGAAATTGTTGGATGAACTACATGATCAACCAGTAACTTTCTCCGCAAAAAGAGTATGGCTGGCTGCAGTTGATATTGCCAGCACAGCTGGATGTGACAATATTTTTTCAATTGAGATTGCGTAAAATCGATATTGTACCTTTTCCGTTCTTCCCACAATAGAAACCCTATACTGACGCAGCACCTCCTCTTCAATCACCGTTGGTGCCATAAAAACACCATCACCTCGCTGACCGAATGCTTTAAGCAGAGCAGCGTCATCAAATTCACCTACGATTAAAGGATTGATCTTGAGAGACTCAAACCATATATCCAGATCGTTTCTCAAGGTGGTTTCCTGCAATGGCATCAACATTGGGGTCCCACTGAGGGAATAAGGAAAATCTGATTCAAGGGAGCTACTGAGTTCGTCTACTCCAAAAAATGTTACGCCACATTCCCCAAGTATATGATTATAAGCTTTGATACTCATACCAGTTCCCATGGGTGAATCACTGATTATGATATCAAGTTTGTGCAGGGCCAGCTCTGCAAGCAGGGCTTCTTTTTTGTTTTCACAACAGATCAGGCGTATCGGTTCCGGCAGCTTGAATACCGGATCAAGAAGATCACGCACTATCATCTTGGGAAGTGCATCAACGATCCCAACTCGCAGAGGGATTCGCCCGGCCTTTGGATGCCCATGGATCGTATCCATTAACTCTCTTCCCAGTGAAAATATTTCATCTGCATATTGGAATACTAATTGACCCATTTCAGTGGGTTCAATGTTGCGCCCCACGCGATGAAAGAGCTTCACATCAAGAGTTTCTTCAAGGGTGGTGAGTTGGGAGCTGATGGTAGAAGGTACCAGGTTGAGCCGCTTACCGGCCGCAGTGATGCCGCCCTCGCGTACAACGTTCCAGAAATAATAAAGATGATGATAATTGAGCCATTCCATACAAATACCCTATTGTTCGTTTTATCGAACGATAATTGTTAATTTATCAACTTGTCCCAACAATTCTTCATGATTACTCTCTTTGATGAGAGTTTGAAATAATAATTTTACACAGGAGTCAAAATAATGAAATTAAACTTTAAAATGAGCCTAATACTTTTAGGTATGTTGTCTTTTACAGGATTGACGGCATGTGATCAGGCAGACAAAATGATTGATGATGCTGCAGAAACAGCAAAACAGACAGTGGGTACGGTAAAAGACAGGGCCGCTGAGGTACTGGGCACCACAGAAGAAAAAGACTCTGAAGAGGACTCAACCGAGAAAGAAGAAGATAAAGAAAGCCATAAAGACTGACCACAATGAACTTGAGCGTCGGCCACTTTTTGTTACCCCTCCCTTTTTATCTCCTGGCAGACGCTCATTCTTTTCATCGCAACTCGAAGAAACTCTATGAAGATTATAATAAAAGCCCACCGCCTGGAATTGAATCGGGAGACAACCACCAGTATGAAAAGGCGCCTTCGTTTTGCCCTCGCTAGATTTGGCGTATCAATCAAGAAGGTTACAGTACGCTTGACGGATCTCAGCGTGTCAAAGGGAATCATTGATAAAGAGTGTCTTATCGTTGTGAGCCTGCGAAGAGAAGGCGAGGTTGTTGTCAGGGGAAGGGGCGAATATTGCAATCAAACCTTTAATTGCTGTGCGGATCGAATTGGCCGTGCAGTTGAGCGTGAATTGAGCAGGGACTGGAAAACTCCAGCTCCTGAGGTGGACCGTATACAGGAAGCTGACCTTAGTGGGGAGTTCATTAACAGATTATTGGATAAAAAAAAGGAGGATGCCATGGGACGTGAGAAACTGCTGTTTAAAAGCGAAGAGAAAAAGAACAGTGTTGAAATCGTAGCATTTTTACGCAACATTGCCGATAAGATCGAACAGGATGGAAGTATGACCTTGCTGCAGGGTGAAGACAGGGTTGTCCTTGATTTTCCGAACAGTATGACCATGGAAATCAAGGTCGAAGATGAAGAAAAAAAACGCAAGGGCACTAAGCGCACATTTGAAATTGAATTCGAGTGGTACCCCGACTCTGACTACAAACAAAGCAGCGTAGTCATAGAATAAATTCAGGCTACTAACCCGGATTTTTCATGAACATCGTGTTTATTTAGATAAAGACGTTGCAATACAAACAGTTAAGCAAGCATAAGTACTGTTGCTAAATTTACACGATGCTCACCAAAGGTCAGTCCAGACGACGTCATCTTCTGCAGTATTTTTGTAGTAAACATAGGTTACTATAGTTTTCTACAAAAAACTTTGAACCTGACGCCGTCTGAACTGATGAGAAATCTGGGCTAACCAATAGCAGAGCTGGAAAATTGACAGCATGAAAAACAGATCATTGTCAGATAAAGAGTGGCACCACCTCCCAACGGATGAAATAACTCACCTGCTCACCAGTGACCGTAAAAAAGGGCTGATGCATGAAGAGGCAGAGCAGCGTTTGCATCAACTCGGTGCCAATGCACTCACCGCGAAGCAGGGCCAGAATGTATTGATGCGATTTCTAATGCAATTTCATCAGCCTCTAATCTATATCCTGATAGCGGCTGGCGTCATTACCGCGGTATTGCAGGAGTGGGTCGATTCAGGGGTGATCTTCGCTGTGATCCTGGTCAATGCAATTATTGGTTTCATCCAGGAGTCCAAGGCAGAAAGTGCCCTTACCGCGCTGGCCAATACCATGGTTGCAGAGGCCACGGTACTGCGCAATGGAGAAAAAAAACGTATACCATCAACAGAGCTGGTTCCCGGAGATATTGTCCTGCTTCAGGCAGGTGATAAGGTACCTGCCGATTTACGGCTTCTGAAAGTTCGTAATCTACAGGTGGATGAATCTGCTTTAACCGGTGAATCGATACCTGTTGAAAAAACAGTGGAAAGGCTTGCGCAGGACACCCCCCTGGCAGAACGAATAAATATGGCCTATGCCTCATCCATGGTTACGTATGGCCAGGGAACCGGTATTGTTATTGCGACAGGTGACCACACTGAAGTAGGCCGAATTTCCAGGCTCATTTCCTCGGCACAGGATCTGGCCACTCCCCTCACCCGTAAAATTGCCCATTTCAGTCATATTCTGCTCTATGCTATCCTGCTTCTTGCTGCAATTACTGTGGTAGTGGGTCTGCTGTGGGGCCAATCGCTTTTTGACATGTTCATGGCTGCCGTCGCTCTCGCGGTAGGAGCGATTCCTGAAGGACTACCGGCTGCAATAACCATTACCCTTGCCATCGGTGTTTCCAGGATGGCAAAACGCAGAGCCATCATCCGTAAACTACCTGCTGTGGAAACTCTTGGCAGTACCACGGTTATTTGTTCAGACAAAACAGGAACGCTCACTGAAAATCAGATGACGGTACAGGCTATCATAGCCGGAGATGTTCATTACGAAGTCAGTGGAGCCGGTTATGCTCCATTTGGTCAAATTCTCAGACAGGATGGGGCAGAAGATAGACACAGCACCGTACTCAACGAATGTCTGCGGGCAGGTATTCTGTGTAACGATAGTTTGCTTCTGGAAAAAGATAATAGCTGGCAGGTACAGGGCGATCCAACAGAAGGAGCACTGTTTGTGTCAGCTGCCAAGAACGGATTGACCAGAAAGGAAACCGTGACACAGAACCCCCGTCTTGATTCAATTCCCTTTGAATCCCAGTACCAGTATATGGCCACCCTTCATGATACAGGTAGCGACAGACTACGCATGGTCTATATTAAAGGTGCAGTAGAACAGATACTTGCCAAATGCGCGGTAGCAATGGATGAAGACGGCAATACCAAAACACTTCACAGCGATACGGTCCATAGGGATGTCTCCCGCATGGCGGCAAGAGGATTGCGGGTACTGGCTTTTGCCTGTGTAAAATTACCGGCTCACACCATGACAATAGACCATGTGGATGTTGCAACGGGACTTACATTTCTTGGCCTGCAGGGTATGATCGATCCGCCAAGAGCCGAGGTTGTGGTAGCGGTGAAGACCTGCCAGAATGCCGGAATCAAGATAAAAATGATTACTGGGGATCACCCGATAACTGCCGCAGCCATTGCCGGGCAAATAGGTATCTCCGCTGATACCATTGATAAACCAGGAAACGAAGCAGTACTTACCGGTGCAATGCTTGAAAAACTCTCAGACGATGAATTAACCACGGCTGCTGAAGAGACAAGCGTCTTCGCAAGAGCCACTCCAGAGCAGAAGATTCGTCTGGTACATGCCCTCCAGACAAATGGTCATGTGGTGGCCATGACCGGTGACGGAGTTAATGATGCCCCGGCCCTGAAACAGGCCAATATTGGTGTGGCCATGGGCATCACCGGCACAGATGTCTCCAAGGAGGCAGCCGACATGGTGCTTACAGATGATAATTTCAGCTCTATTGCGGCAGCGGTGGAGGAAGGGCGCGGTGTGTTTGATAACCTGACCAAGTTTATTGTCTGGACTCTGCCCACCAACCTCGGAGAA
>JGI11705J14877_10000521_pt1 | contig 24073 bp, 28 predicted proteins | sample Etolaghawater15m_FD_14877 | JGI IMG/M metagenome (IMG submission 14877)
GTGTGTTTCCGTGACCTCCCCTGTAGCGGTTCGGGCGCCCCGCTGTCCTGCGGCTCAGGTCTTGAGGCTGGCTACGAACCGCGTCCAGGCTTGTGCGACATCGAAGCCGAACGCTGCCTGCATGGCGTCATACAGAAATGCACCCTGTTCGACCTGTAACAGCATGGCCTCGAATCCGATGGGGTCGTATTCATTGAGCCAGATGACGAATAACGAGGCCTGGCGATAGAACATGTGCGGCTCAAGATTATAGTGATGGGCATTGCGCTGGAACAATACGCTGCCGCGTTGCTCGGGGGTGAAGCTGCGGCCGCTGAGTATGGCGTCGATGGCCTGTTCGCGGCTGATCAGTTCGGCGCCTGCGCCATCGGCGACATATACGGCGAGGCCTTCATGGAACCAGGCGGGCAGGCGGGTCTGGTATTTCCACGAGCCGAGCTGTTGGTTGAGTTGCAGGTGGGATAACTCATGGGTCAGGATGCCGGCGATGCGCTCGGGTGTTTGGAGCAGACGCGGCGCCATGAACAGGCGATTCTTGAGCACGCAGGCGGCCGCTCTGGGTGTGGTGCAATACTCGGCGAAGCTGTTGACGGAGGCGGTGGCATACACGATGACAGGCCGGGTGAACAGGCCCTGGCGCTGCTGCACGCGGTCGATGGCGTCGTACACCACGGACTCGATGTGGCCGGCGAGTTGTTCGGCGCCGGGTTCGTAGCGCACCTCGGGTGCGCTGCTTGAGCTCAGGAAGTGATCGGTGGGTTTGGTCATGCCAATGACCGCCCGAATCGGAGTGCAGCCGCTGACGGCGATTATCAATAACAGGAGTGGTGCAAACTTCATGCTTGAACTGTATACCGAAGCAGTGGATTGACGCAAAATAGACGGCTTTGATTCGTCGAGCGCCCTGTTCTTGATCTGGCAACTGATCTCCATCGTTTTCCCTATCTTCGCCATCGTTGCGCTCGGTTTCTGGTATGGCCGCAGACATACGCCGGACATGGCCGCGGCCAACAAGTTGAATATCGATGTGTTCGTGCCGGCGCTGATCTTCGATGTGTTGACCGGGCACAGCTTCAATATCGCCGAGTTCCAGACGCTGGCGCTGGCCGCGCTGGCCGTGGTTTTGGGCTCGGCGCTATTGGCGTGGCCGGTGGCGCGCCTGATGGGTTACGAGTTTCGCACCTTTGGGCCGCCGATGATGTTCAATAATTCGGGCAATATGGGTCTGCCGCTGGCGATTTTTGCTTTCGGCGAGCAGGCGCTGGCGGCGGCGGTGGTGTTGTTCCTGGTCGAGAATACCCTGCATTTCAGCGTCGGCATGAAGATCATCGATCGCTCGGCGTCGTTGCTGAGCATGTTTCGCATTCCGATGATCTCGATCAGCCTGGCCGGGCTGGTGGTGTCGCTGATGAACTGGCAGGTGCCTGAGCTGTTGGCGACGCCGATTCGCATGCTGGGCCAGATCTCCATTCCACTGATGCTGTTCGCGTTGGGCGTGCGCCTCATCCACATCGACTGGACTGACTGGAAGATCGGCGCGGTGGGTGCGCTGGTCAGCCCGTTGAGCGGTCTGATGATCGCGCTGCCGTTGTCGTGGGTGCTCGATCTGCCGCCGTTGCAGACATCGATGCTGATCGTATTCAGTGCGCTGCCGCCGGCGGTGCTCAATTATATGGTGGCAGAGCGTTACAACCAGCAGCCGCAACTGGTGGCGTCGATCGTGCTGCTGGGCAATATGGCTGCGGTGCTGGTCATTCCGTTGGTGCTGGCGTTCGTGTTGTGAGACAGCGTGCGATCTTGTCCGGTGCTTAACAGCTCCACTCAATCGGTTTGCGCGCCGCGTTATAGAATCACATCACCTTCCGAAGTCGAGATAAGGGGCGATGGATACATATAGGATGAAAACAATGAACGCCAGCGTGAGCACCACCTGAACGGGGTTGTTTAAAAGCCTTTTGGCGAATGTTTCGTATTCGCCGCTGGCAATCTTTTGTTGTGTTTCGCTCCGGACGCGCTGGCTGCGGTCGAGCTGGTATTCGTCAATCAGTTGTTTTGCCCGGCTGTACTCGGTTTCATCATTCAGCCATAAGGCGTGCATGGAGACGCCCCAGTTGCCGCCCGGTGACTCGTAAAAATCGATGCCATGTTGGCTTAACAGATTTTTTACGTCCTGCGCTTCGTCATCACACACAGATTGAAGTTTGAAGATAATTTTAGCCATTAACCGGGTATCGCTTGAAAGTCATTGAATGCCTTCAGCCGAATCTCTCCTGCTGTTGCGCTGCATCAGGAATTCGGCGACGGCCTGGTATGCCGGCAGCGAGGTCGGGTCTATGTCGCCATTCTTGGCGCTGGGATGCGATGCAAAGCGAACGATCACCATCTCGGCAGTGGGATCAACGTAAATGGTCTGACCATGCACGCCGCGTGCCGCAAATGCACCGTGTTTATTATGCAAGACCCACCACTGGCTGGTGTAACTGCCGTTGGGAATCGTTGCGAACGCCGTGCCAAACTTGTTCTGATCGCCGCCTGCTCGAATGTTGTGCACGACCTGGGCAGGGAACAGGCGTTCTCCGTTGATCGTACCTTCGTTCAACATCAATAAGCCGAGACGGCCAAGGTCGCGCAGACCGGCGCTGATGCCGCCGCCAGCGAATGGGACCCCTTTGCCATCGACCGTCTGGTAAGCCGTCTGCTCGGCGCCCATCCGCCGCCACAGCCGTTCAGAGGCCAGTTCGGTCACGGATTTGGCGGAAACGCGGCTGATGATCCAGCCGAGCATGTCGGAGTTTATCGTTTTGTAATGAAATTCGGCGCCATGTCGGCCTGCGGGTTTCACCTGTTGCAGATATTCCCAGTAGCCATTCGGGCCTTTGTATCCCTGTGGTTTTGGCAGGGGGCTTGCGGCGGCCGAGTATTGCCATATGTCGGCCTTTGGGTTGGAGTAGTCTTCGGAATACTGCACGCCCGTGGTCATGTCCATGACCTGGCGAATGGTCGCTGTCGCAAAAGCACTGTCTCCAATCTCCGGAATGATATCGCGCACGAGCAAGCTATCGTCGAGATCACCCTCAACCACCATGATTTCGGCCAGTAAGCCGGTGACGGATTTTGTCATCGACATCGCGGCATGTTTGCCGTCTTCCTGCAGGCAGCCGAAATAGCGTTCATAAACGACCTTGCCCTGATGCATGATCAGGATGCCGTCGGTGTAGTTGGCATGCAGCGAATCGCGCCATGTCATCGCCTTGTCGCTGTGCATTGGCATGAAGGTCAGCGCATCGATTGTTTCGCGTTGGTCGGCGAATTCGACGCTCGACAGGTAGTCAAGAGGAATCGGCGCATTCAGACCACGGCTGATTTCTTCGGTGGGCAGAAATTCGCGCAGATGACAAACGGACCAGCGCAATTTTGGAAAGCTGAAGTAGTTGGCGTCGGGCTGGGTGATCAGTTTATCCGGTGCCGGTGGGAAACCCTGCATCCAGCCCATCACCCGGGGGTCGGATTGCTGGGCGGTCAACGGCACGGGTGTGGCTGCGGTGGCCGTTAGGCTGGCGCTGACCAGGGCAACACCGAGGGTGCTTGCAGAGCGCTTGAAGAATGATGTTGTCATTGATGTTTCCTCCCGGCTGAAACCCTACATCGACTGCCGTGTTGTTTTCAATCGGAAATATGAACATGCACTCAAATCGCCTGTTCGACCTGTTTTGACGGTCGATTGCATGCGCATGCAGCCAATGGTTCTGTCTGCAATCCGTGGCCGTGCATCAATCGCGTATCGGGTACATCCATACCCACATTTCATCCTTGGCCTTGTCGTACCAGGTGGCGCGAACCTGGGCCTTGACCAGGGTTTTGCCCACGCGCTGGTAGATTTCCTTGTCTGAGCTGACAAAGGCCTGGTCATTGCGTACCCGCTCCTTGATGGCGTGGACACTGGAGACCTCGACGCCATATCGGGCGGCCAGGCGTTCGCGCGCACGGGCAATGGCGAGTTCTTCCTGATAGTAACGTCCGCGCACATGGGTGATGGCAGAGCCGACCACTCCGTCGCCGGGATTGGATACCCAGTCGGGCGGTGGTTCCGGTCGGGGGGTGGTGGCGCAGGCGCTAAACAGCAGCGCTAACAGCAGAAAAAGCGGATATTTGATTGTTCCGTTCATGTGATTCCATGGTTTGTTGTTGGCGGCGTTGTGAATTATTTAACAAATTACAATGAGCTTAAAGGTTTAATTGCGCATTGCACTGCCCAGGGGCCTGTTTGCGCCGCCCTGGCGGTCTGTCTCAAAGTGTTGGATGGGGCGTGACCGATTGTTGGTGGTCCGATTGTGAACCGGGATCGCCAGGCGACATCATTCGTTGACGTCGATATTCGACCGGGATTTTCGACCTTCGAGCAGCAACCAGACTATGCAGGCAAGGCAACTCAGCAAGGCCCCTGCGAGCAATGCCAGGGCCATGCGGAATTGAGCGGTCAGGTAGTTCAGGGATTCGAAATCGGATTCACTGATGGCGGCCAGGCGGCGACTGATCTGTTCCAGGCGCTGGCGTTCGATGGTCTCGATGTTGCGGACGATTTCCAGCGTGTTGATGCGCACGGTGGGTTCCAGGTAGGTGCTTTTCTTGTAGGCGATCCAGGCGTTGGCGAGGGATACCAGCGATATCGTGGCGATGACGAGGGCGAGCAGGGCTTTCATGGTGACCGACGGGTTAATTTGAAAAAAGAGGGCGTTGGTGTGCTATCAGTGTAAACGACGTCGACTGAAGATCACCAGCCGACGCCGCGCTTGATACACGTCAATCTGAAAAATCAATGCTGTTATAGAATTACACAAGATGCTGATATAGAGGGCTGCTAGAGTGGATGAATCGCTGAAAGAACTGCTGGATGCCGAGCAACAGGCCGAGCGCATTGTGCGCGAGGGCGAGCTTGCCAGCGAAGAGATTACGCGCAAGGCCATGGATGACGCCAGGGCCATTGAGCAGCAGTTTCACGATCGTATTCCCGATCTGTACAAGTCCTTTGCCGACAAGGCGCATGACAAGGCCGAGCAGACCATTGCCGAGATCAAGCTGCGTTACGACGAACGGAACAAGGAGTTGCGAGAATTGGCCGAACAACACAGCGATGAGGCCGTTGAGCAGGCCATTCGCCTGATTTTGAGAGCGCTCGAAGCGGAGCGCGCTGGATGAGCAACGAGCCGGGCAACGCCTATCTGGCGACACGGCTGGACATGCTGGCTTCGCGCCTGCTGGCGTTCGATGAGCTTGCCACGGTGCTGGCGCAGGATGTGCCGACCATCGTTGCCCGCATCAACCAGGCCTACGCTCATGGTGATGATCGTCTGGATGACTCGGGGCTGGGCGCGGGACGTTTCCTGGGGCGGCGCATGTTCAGCGACTTCCAGATGATGTTGCGGCCCTTTCACGCCAATGACTATCGTTTTCTCAAGCAAGCCATGCGCTGGTTCGAACTGGTCAATATCAAGGTATTGATTCGCGGCAAGTTCAATGCGGTGCCGGAGTCGGCGCTGCTTGAGCAATTGTCAGAGATGGGCAGCTTCGCCGATGTACCCTTGCGTCGGCTGGTGGAGACCGACGATCCGCTGGAAATGCTGCGTATGCTGGAACAGACACCGTATGGCGCTATTGTGCGTCAGGCGCGCCGCGTCTACGAGGAGCAGGGGCATGAACTGTTTTCGCTGGATTCCGCCATCGACCGTAATTTTTTCATACAGTTGAGTCATCGCGCATTGTTTCTCAAGCGTAAGGATCAGGCCCTGCTCAAACCGGTACTGGGTGGTTTGATGGACCGTTTCAACCTGTTGTGGTTACTGCGTTTTCGTTTTTCATACGGCCTGTCGGCGGCCAAATCCTACTACCTGCTGAGCGCGAATGGCCTCAAGCTCGACTCGGCGCGGCTGATGCAACTGGCGCGCCTCGACTCACCGCAGGCGGTGGTGGCGCAACTGCCAGACAAACTGCGCCAGGTGGCGGGCGAGACCCGCAGTGTGTTTGAACTGGAGCAGTTGATGGAGTTTTACAGTCTGTCAGCCGCCGAGCGAGGCTTGTACCAGTCCGAAAGCCTGCTGGTGCGTTGTTTCAGTTACCTGATGCTGCGCGAGGCCGAGGCGCGCTACCTCAATGCGATCGTCAAGGGCAAAAATCTGGGCTTTGACGACGAACTGATTCGACTGGCGGTGGGGGGCGCAGGCTGATGTTCCCCGTCCCAGCCGCGATGAAACATGTGCGCCTGATGCTGATGCAGGATGATGCCAGGGCAGCGGCCAACGCACTGGGCGATATGGAAGTGCTGCACCTGCAGCCGGTCGAGCATTGCGATAAGGTTCTGGATGAGTTTCCGGCGCGCGAGTTCAGCGAGTTGTATCATCGTTTGCGCAGCCGTTATCGCAAGATAATGGACCTGCATGGCGAACACCCCGAGACAGATACCGGCATTAAGCGACGCCAGGCGGTGACGCCGACAGACGAGGCGGAAAAAGCACAGGTGCTGGATATGCAACAGTTGGGTGAACTCGACGACGAGCTCAAACAGTTGTGGTTGAAGGTGTCGGCGCTGGAGGAACGCATGCGTCAGACCCGCGACCGGCGCAATGGTGTTAGTCAGTTGCAGAACAGCCTGCAACGCTTTCTGGCGCTGGATGTGGATCTGTCGCGGGTGGGTCACAGTAGTCGTTTTCTCAAGGTTGTCAGCGGCAGCGTGGCCAACGCCAATCTGCAGCGACTGACCGACGCCTTGAGCCTGATGGGTTACCTGATGGAGTCGTTTTACAGCGGTGACAGCCTCGATTACGTGCTGATCATCGGTCCTGCGGAGCAGAGCGCGGATGCCGAGGAGTTGCTCAAATCCGCCGATTTTCGTGAGCTTTCGATTCCCGGCGAATTCAGTGATCGGCCGAGTCAGGTGCGGCGAGAACTGGATGGCCAGGCGCGCGAGCTCGATCGCCAGCTTGACGCCTGTGGCGACGAACTTGACAAGCTCATTAGCGCCCACGCTGGCCTGCTGGGGCAGGTGTATGCGCTGCTGCGCGATGCCATGGCCTACGCCAGCCTGGCCCCCTATCTGAAGGGCAAGGGGCAACTGGTGTTCTTGCAGGGCTGGGCGCCGGCCAGCCGCGAGCAGGAGATCACGGATCGCCTGCAGCGCACGTTGACTTACCCCTTTATGTTGTTCTTTGACGAGCCGGCCAGGGATGACTATGCCGAGGTGCCGACCAGCCTCAACGCCGGCCCGTTGCTTGGCCCCTTTCAGGTCCTGGTGCGTCAGTACGGATTGCCACAATACGGTGAGGTCGATCCCGGCCTGCTGTTTGCATTCAGCTATACCCTGATGTTCGGCATGATGTTTGGCGATATCGGCCATGGCGCCGTTATCGCCATCGCGGCGGCCATGCTCTACCGGCGCTCGGCAGTGATTGCGGTCATCGGTAGNCTGGCTGGCCTGTCTTCGATGTTTTTTGGGTTTGTGTACGGCAGCCTGTTTGGTTATGAGCACATCCTGCATCCGTTATGGATGTCGCCCATGCATGATCCGCAGCGTATGCTGACGCTGGCCCTGTACTGGGGCATGGGGTTTCTGGTGATCGCCAATGTGCTGGCGATTCGCAATCGGCTGGTGCGCGCCGAGTGGCACCCGGCATTAATGGGGCCGCTGGGCGTGGCGGGTCTGCTTATCTATCTGTGTGCGGCGTATGTGCTCATCGTGTCACTCGACGGTGATGGCGAGCCTGGTTCCTGGCCGCTGGTGGTCATGGCATTGTTGATGCTGGTGATCCTGTATCACCAGTGGCGCGAGTCGTCGGGCAGTCTCGGCGAGCGCATTCTGGTGGTGATGATCGAGGGGCTTGAGTTCGTCATCAGCAATGTGTCGGCGACCCTGTCTTTTCTGCGCGTGGCCGCGTTCACGCTCAATCATATTGCGCTGGCCTCGGCGGTATTTGCCATCGCCGCCATGCTGGGCAGCTTCGGCCACTGGGTCGCGGTACTGCTGGGCAATGTTTTCATCATCGTGCTGGAAGGGGCCATCGTCGCCATCCAGTGTCTGAGGCTGGAGTATTACGAAGGCTTTTCGCGATTTTTCAGTGGCAAGGGGCGGCCTTATGTGCCGCTCAAAATCGATTATCCGTGACCTAAAGGAGAGATCTAATGACCGCAATCACCCTGATCATGAGCTTCGCTGTCGTGGCGCTTATTGCAACCGGGTTGTACCTGCAATGGCAGCCTGCCGGGCAACTTGGCGCCACGCCGCGCTGGGCCAGGGCCCTGGGCGGGGCCAACCTGCTGCTGTTCTTTGGCGGCCTGGGAGTGTTGATGCTGACGGGCCTTGGCGATGCGCTGGCGCAAACCGGTGCGGATGGCGCGGCGCGCGAGGTCAGTGTTGGCTACGGCCTGGCGTTGCTGGGCATCGGCCTGCCGACCGGGCTGGCGACTATCGGCGCGGGTATCGCGGTGAGCGCGGTGGGCGCGGCATCGCTGGCGGTGATTACCGAAAAACCCGAAGTGTTCGGACGCACCCTGGTGTATCTCGGTCTTGCTGAGGGTATCGCCATCTATGGTCTGGTCGTGACCATCTTGCTGCTGGGCAAGTTGTGACGGCCTGCGGCGAAAATCGCGGAGGTTGATAACATGAGGACCATGGCCATAGGCAGTCGCGCCTTGATGGACGGGTTTGCCTTGCTGGGCATAGAGACCCATGCCGATATCGATGTCGGCGAACTGGAATCGTTGTTGTCGGACCTGGTGCGGCGCAAGGAGCGCGCGCTGATTTATCTGCAATCCGACCTGGCCAATAGTGATCTGCCGATACTGCACAGCCTGCGCAACGAGGGCGGTCTGATTCTCATCAGCGAGGTGCCGGACATTCTGTCGGCGGATCATTACCAGGCGCCGGTTGAACAGTTGATCAGCCGGGTGCTGGGGCGTGATGTAATGGGAGAAAACACATGAGTGAACGCGCTGAACAGGTAACGGCGCTGCGCGAGGCGATATTGCACCGCGCGCGCGCGCTGGCCGATGAACATGTCAATCAGGGACGGCTGATTCGTAATCGCATCATGCAGGATGCGCGTGACAAGGTGCAGTTGATGGAAAAGAAAGAGCTGCTGGCGGCGCGTGATGCCGCCGACCGCGAATTCAACCGGGTGGTGCAATCGAGTGAGCTGAGGATGCAGGCGGAGCTCGACCGTAATCGCTGGGGCCTGGTGCAGACAGTGCTGGACCGGGTGTGTCAGCAGATCGCGCTGATCAACAAGGACGAGAAACAATATGCGGCGCTGTTATTCCAGCTGCTGAAAAAAGGCGTCGGCGAACTCGGGTTGAAACGGGTCATAGTACAGATCAACGCTGCAGACCATAAGGCCTTCGCCAGTCGCTGGGACGAATTCACCCGCGACATCGATGCCGAACTGCGCTTGTCGTCGCAGGCCTGTGAATGCAGTGGTGGACCACGCATCACCTCGGAGGATGGCGACATGATGGTCGACAATACCTTCGAGGGCATGATCCTGCGGCGCGAGGATGAGTTGATGCGCCTTATCTTCGACAGGCTTTTTTCGCGCTTGAGCCCAACGGGGGTGAATCATGGGTGAGGTACTCGAAGTCAACGGCCCGATCATCAGTATTCGCCAGCCAGGCGTTATCAATGGCGCACAGGTCAAGGTCGGCGCGCTGGGCATCATGGGCGAGGTCATTCATTTGCGCGAGAACGATGCGCTGGTGCAGATGTATGAATCGACCCAGTCGCTTAAACCCGGCGAAGAGGTTATCGACCTGGGCCATCCGCTGTCGGTCGAACTTGGGCCCGGCATGCTCGGCCAGATATTCGATGGCTTGCAGCGGCCGTTGAACAGGGTGCTCGAGATGAGCGGGCAGAATATCGCACGCGGTCTCGAGGTGGTGGCGCTGGACCGACAGCGCAAATGGCACCTGGTGCCGCATCCCGACATCCAGGTCGGCCAGCGATTGCACGCCGGACAGATTTTCGCCACGGTGCAGGAAACCAAAACCATCACCCATCGTATCCTGGTGCCGCCCGGCATCGAAGGCGAGGTGCTCGAGCATGCGCCTGAAGGTGATTACTGCATCGAGGATAGCGTCATGCGCCTGCGTCGCGCCGATGGCCATGTGCACAGCCTGAGCATGTTTCATCGCTGGCCGGTGCGCATACCGCGACCCTATGTGCAGCGCGATAATTCGGGCGAACCCCTGCTCACCGGTCAGCGCGTGCTGGATACCTTCTTCCCTCTTTTGAAAGGGGGCAAGGCCGCGGTACCGGGGCCGTTTGGCGCGGGCAAGACGATGGTGCAACAACAGATCGCGCGCTGGGCCAATGCCGATATCGTGTTGTATGTGGGTTGTGGCGAACGCGGCAATGAAATGGTCGATATCCTTGAATCCTTTCCCGAGCTGGTCGATCCGCATACCAAACGTTCACTGATGGAACGCACCTTCCTGGTTGCCAATACATCGAACATGCCGGTGGTGGCGCGCGAGGCGAGTATCTATGTCGGTGTGACCATGGCCGAGTACTATCGCGACCAGGGTTATGATGTGGTGATGGTGGCCGATTCCACCAGTCGCTGGGCCGAGGCGCTGCGCGAGGTGGCTGGTCGCCTTGGCCAGATGCCGGTCGAGGAAGGCTACCCGGCCTATCTGGCTTCCAGACTGGCAGCCTTTTATGAGCGTGCGGGTTCGGTCGATACGCTGGCCGGCAACCACGGCTCGGTCACGCTGATCGGCGCGGTTTCGCCGCCGGGTGGGGATTTCTCCGAGCCGGTCACCAGTCACACCAAGGAGATTATTCGAACCTTCTGGGCGCTGTCGAAATCGCTTGCCGATGCGCGTCACTATCCCTCGGTATCGTGGCTCGATAGCTTTTCCGATTACGTGGTACGCGCCGCACAGTGGTGGGCCAAGAATGTCGATGCAAACTGGGCCACGCGGCGTGAGCAGGCCCTGTCGCTGCTGGCGCGCGCCGATGAACTGGAACGTATCGTCAACCTGGTCGGTCCCGAGGCGTTGTCATCGGCGCAGCGCTGGGTGCTTGAGAGCACGGCGCTGATCAAGGAGGCGGTGTTGCAGCAGTCCGCTATCGACGAGGTCGACAGTTATTGCTCACCGCAGAAGCAGTTCAAGTTGCTCGATATGGTGTTGAGCTTTCATGAAATAGGAGCGGAGCTGATCGAGCTGGGTGTGCCGGTCGAGCAGTTGCAACAGCTTGACGTGATCCCCCGCATGAAGCGGCTCAAATCGAGCTATCGCAGCGATCAGATTGAGCAGATCGATGAGTTTGCCCGGCGCATGGTGGAGCAGATCAAGGCCCTGGGTTCCGAGTACACTAAACCGGTGGAGATGACATGAGCGAGGTTGAGTACCGCAAGGTTTCGTCCCTGCACGGCGCATTGATGTTCGCCCGCGGCGTGGGCAATGTCGCGGCTGGCGACAGGGTGGTGATTCGCGACCGCGATGGTGCGCGGCGCAATGGCCAGGTGATTCGTACCTCAAAGGACGTGGTGCTGGTGCAGGTATTCGAGGGTACGGCCTCGCTGGATCTGGAAAATACCTGGTTGCGATTTCTCGATCAGCCGTTTGAGATGCCGCTGTCACCCGACCTGCTGGGGCGTAACTTCAATGGCATTGGCGACCCGCGCGACGGGCGGCCGCCGATCATCTCGGCGCTCAAACGCGATGTCAACGGCGCCCCGGTCAACCCGGCGGCGCGGGCCTATCCGCGCGAATTCATCCAGACCGGAATCTCGACCATCGATGGTCTGAACTCGTTGGTGCGCGGGCAGAAGCTACCGGTATTCTCGGGTTCCGGTCTGCCCCACAACAAGCTGGCGGCGCAGATCGTGCGTCAGGCGCGGTTGACCGGTGAGGCATCGAGTTTTGTCGTGGTTTTCGCCGCCATGGGCGTGTCGTACTCCGATGCGCGTTACTTCGAACAGGAATTTGAAAACAGCGGCGTGCTGGGCAAGGTCGTGATGTTCATCAATCTGGCCAATGACCCCCCGATGGAGCGGCTGATCCTGCCACGCACCGCGCTGACCGTGGCCGAGTACCTGGCCTTCGATCTGGACCTGCATGTGCTGGTGGTGATGACGGATATGACCAAGTATGCCGAGGCCTTGCGCGAGGTTGCGACGGAAAAAGGCGACGTGCCATCGCGTAAGGGTTATCCCGGTTACCTGTATTCCGACCTGGCGGAGATCTACGAGCGCGCCGGGCGGATTCGCGATCGTCATGGCTCGATCACCATGATTCCGGTGTTGTCCATGCCCAGCGACGATATTACCCATCCCATTCCCGACCTGACCGGGTACATCACCGAGGGTCAGATCGTGTTGAGCCGCGAGTTGCACAGCAAGGGCATATATCCACCGGTCAATGTGCCGCCATCGCTGTCGCGCCTGATGAAGGACGGTATCGGCAAGGACGATACGCGTGATGATCATGCCCGCGTGGCCAGCCAGTTGTATGCGTCGTACACGCGTGCGCTGGAGGCGCGCAATCTGGCGTCGATCATTGGCGCCGAGGATCTGTCCGGGCGCGACAGGCGTTATCTGGCCTTTGCCGATGCCTTTGAGGATCGGTTTGTGCGTCAGGATGTCAACGAGGATCGCAGTGTCATTGAAACCCTGGACCTGGCCTGGGAATTGCTGTCATTGCTGCCGCCCGAGGCCCTGTCGCGGGTTAGTGAGGATGATCTGCGCAAATACCACAGCTGGGACGAGTCGCTGTAGGGCCGTTGTCGATGCAGGAGCGCCTCAACATCGCACCCACCAAAAGCAACCTGCTGGAATTGCGCCAGCGGGTGCGTTTTCTCGATCAGGGCTATCAGCTGCTGGAACGTAAACGTGAGATGCTGACGCGACTGGTTTACAGCCGTCTCAAGCAATACCGCGAGCTGCGCGGCGAAGCGCATGACAAGCTGCGTCAGGCTTATCGCAGCCTGAGTATTTCGCAGATGCGCATGGGTGCGCGGCGTATTCGCCAGTTGGCGCTGGGCATACCGCAGGCGCTGGATGTGCGTATAGTGCCGCGGCGTAACATGGGTGTGCAGTATCCGTCGGTGGAGATTTCGCAGTTGCCGTTGCACCCGCTCGGTCTGCTTGGCACCGATGCCATGCTGGATGAAACGCGGCGTAATTTTACCGATATGGCTTCTACCATGGCGCAGCTGGCCGAGGTGGAATCGGCGTTATGGCGACTACTGGAGGAGCAGCGCAAGACACAAAAAAGGGTCAATGCACTGAAATACAACGTGATCCCAAAATTCGAGCGCACGATTCGTTATATCGAGTCCAGCCTTGAGGAAGAAGAACGTAACGTATTGTTTCAGCTCAAGGTATTACAGGAGCGTCAGTCGACAGCCGCGAATTAGGCGCACAACAAATCGGCGCTAGCCGGTTTGGCGAGACTCGCGCATCCTGTATATTGACGCCTTTGGCTGACCCCCGCGAGAGGCGCACCGCGTCACATGCAACAATCTGCACCGGCAACAACTCTTGAGTCCCCGTTTGGCCGTTTCGAGCTGGCGCGTTATCCCGCGCGCCGCCATGAGTTGCTGCGCGCCTGGGATGCCGCGGATGAGTATCTGCTAAACCGGCTGGACGAGATGCGTGGCGATATGGCCCGGGTGCTGATCTGTAACGATGCATTTGGTGCGCTGTCGCTGGCCCTGCATGCGTTTCGGCCAACCAACTGGTCTGATTCCTGGCTGGCGCAGGAGGCCTGCCGACGTAACCTTCAGGTGAATGCGCTGGCGGCCGATGCGGTCGAATTTTGTGCGGGCAGTGCTGATCCGGCAGGGCGTTTTGACACGGTGCTGATCAAGGCGCCGAAGTCGCTGTCGCTGCTGGATTACCAGATGGCATACCTGAAAAGGGCGCTCGGTCCATCCTGCCGCGTGTGGATCGCCGGTATGGTCAAGAATATGCCTGCCAGTTTATGGCGTCGTATCGAGACCCATTTCGGTTGCAGCGAGACCTCGCGCGCAGTCAAAAAGGCCAGGGTGATCGAGATTACGCTGGATCCATCGTTGCCTGACGGCCCGGGCGCAAGCCCCAGTTGCTGGCCAATGCAGTGGCATGATCGACGTTGGGATATCGTCAATCATGCCAACGTGTTTGCGCGCGAAGGCCTCGATATCGGGGCGCGCCTGTTGATCGATAACATGCCGCGCAGCGAGGGCGCCATGGAGATAGCCGATCTGGGCTGCGGCAACGGTGTCCTGGGTATGGTCGCGGCCGCCATGAATTCTCAAGCGCGCGTGCATTTCATCGATGAGTCATGGCTGGCGCTTGAGTCCGTGCGCTGCAATCTGAAACAGTTGAATCTGGCGGCCGATGCCTGTCATTTTCATGTGACTGATGGCCTCGGTGAATTTGCCGACAAATCGCTGGACAGGGTGTTGTGTAATCCGCCTTTTCATCAGCAGCATGCAGTGGGCGATGCGGTCGCGATGTCGATGTTTCGGCAGGCCGCCAGATGTCTGAAACCTGGCGGTGAACTGTGGGTGGTCGGGAACCGTCACCTGGCCTACCACGTCAAACTCAGGCGCTGGTTTGCATCGGTGCAATGCACGGCGTCGAACCGTAAATTCGTTGTGTTGCGGGCGTTAAATATTCTTGCATGATTTGATATGGATTGTTGCTTTAATCAAAACAAAAGTCAGAATATATCGCAAATTGCAGTATCGAGGTCAAAATGGGACGTTACGAACAACTGGAAGCCTTTGTTAAGGTCGTCGATCATCATAGTTTCAGCGTCGCCGGTGAAAAAATGGGCGTGGTCAAATCGGTGTTGAGCCGACGCGTGAGTGAGCTGGAATCTCGGCTTGGCGTCAAATTGCTCAACCGCACCACCCGCAAGCTGTCACTGACCGCCGCCGGTGAGAACCTGTATCAGCAGATGTCGTTGCTGCTGGCGGAGATGGAAGAGGCCGAACTCAAGGTGTCGGAAGAACAGTTTTCGCTGGCCGGGCGCCTGAAGATTGCGACGCCGCTGTCGTTCGGTTTTCGGCACATGTCTTCGGTCATCTCGGAGTTTATCGAACAATATCCAGACATCGAAGTCTCGCTGGATCTCAATGACAGTGAAATCGATCTGGTGGCGGAAGGCTATGATATGGCCATACGCATCGGGGATCTTGTGGATTCAAGCCTGATCGGGCGCAAACTCAGTGTCATCCGTTTCGTGACCGTGGCCAGTGATGCTTATCTGAAAAAGCACGGCGAACCGAAACACCCTTCGGAACTGGTGCATCATGACGGCTTGTTTTATTCCAATATTACCGAGCGTTCTCAGTGGCAGTTTCAGGCCAATGGCGACACCCTGGTCTCTATACCCAGAGTACGTTTGCGCGCCAATAACGGTGATTTTCTGGTGCGCGCCTGCGTCAATGGTCTGGGTATTTTGCAGATCCCCACGTTTCTGGTGGACCGTTATCGTCGCGAAGGCAGCCTAAAAGCGATTTTGAGTGATTACCGGCGCAATGATCAGGGTATGTATGCATTGTTTCCGCCGGGGCGACTGATTCCAAAGCGCGCCAAGATGCTGGTTGATTACATGCAGGAGACATTTGGTGATTTACCCGAGTGGGATAAAGGATTAATATAAAAAAATACTACAGACCCTCGATCTAACAAGAGGGCACAATAAAAAACTATAAAACATCAAATATTGACCACGAGGCTGCGTTTCAATTCCGGACAATATCAAGGAAGCCGTACATGCAGCATACCCAAAGCGAAAAGATAATGGTGGTGGTACTGGAGGACATGGTTAACCAGTCTATACCGCGCATTCTGGCCATTCGGCAGAAGGTTCGGCATGGCGAGTTGCTGACTCTGACCGAGGTGGATTTCTTCCATATGATGGTGCGGCGTTTGAGCCGTTGTTCTCACGATTTTGCGCATGATTCTCAATGCATGACAATCTTTGCCTGTATCGCGCATATGCTTTACAAGGTGATTAATCGCGCCCATGAAAATGAACAAAAAGCATTGCGTTTTACCTGACCGGTGATTTCCGGGGTTTTTCTTTAAGATTATTGGCCAACAGGTATAATTCGCCCCATTTTCAATAAGGGGGCATCAGTGTGACCATCAAGTCTGACAAGTGGATACGGCGCATGTCTGAAGCGAGCGGCATGATCGAGCCGTTCGAGCCGGGGCAGGTCCGCGAATCGGAGCAGGGGCGTATCATTTCTTACGGCACTTCGAGTTATGGTTATGACGTGCGTTGCGCCGATGAATTCAAGATCTTCACCAATATCAACTCGGCCATCGTCGATCCCAAGAATTTCTCTGACGACAGCTTTGTCGACGTCAAATCCGATGTTTGTATCATTCCACCGAACTCCTTCGCTCTGGCGCGTACGGTTGAGTATTTCCGCATTCCGCGCTCGGTGCTGACGGTGTGTCTGGGCAAATCGACCTATGCCCGTTGCGGAATCATCGTCAACGTCACGCCGCTGGAGCCGGAATGGGAGGGTCATGTGACCCTGGAGTTCTCCAATACCACGCCATTACCGGCCAAGATCTACGCCAACGAGGGGGTGGCCCAGATGTTGTTCTATGAATCGGATGAGGTATGCGAGACCTCATACAAGGATCGCGGTGGCAAGTATCAGGGCCAGAAGGGCGTGACCCTGCCTAAAGCCTGACGCCTATTTGCGCAGGTCCATGATGGGCCAGCCGCGTTGCTGGGCGATGCCACGCAGTTGCGGGTCAGGATTGACCGCGACCGGGTGGTCGACCTGTTCGAGCAGCGCCAGGTCGTTCAATGAATCGCTGTAAAAATAGCTGCCTTGCAGAGTCATATTACTGTTGCGTAACCAGAGCTCGAGCGCCCGTACCTTGCCCTCACGGAAGGTGGGTTGTCCGATATATCGGCCCGTGTAGCGACCATCTATCTGTTCCGGTTCAGTGGCCAGTATGTGAGGTACCTTCAGCAGTTTGGCGATGGGCTCGGTGATGAACAGATTGGTGGCGCTGATGATCATGAGCACGTCGCCGCGGGCGCGATGCATTTCCAGTAACGCCGCTGTGCCGGGCGCGACGATGGGTTGAATGATGTCATTGACGAACTGGCTGCGCCAGGCATTCAATTGCGCGGGTTCAAAGCGGGTCAGCGGCGCCAGCGCGAAGCGCAAATAACGATCTATGTCGAGCCGACCCTGCTCGTAGTCTTCGAAGAACTGGCGGTTCTTTTCCTCGTATTCCTGACGGTCGACTATGCCATGGTCAACCAGGAACTGGCCCCACAGGTAGTCACTGTCGTTGCTTAGTAAGGTGTTGTCGAGGTCGAAAAGGGCTAAGGTCATATTATCGGGTGGGCAGTTTTAAATTTGGAGACTATAAGGGTTTTGTGCCAGAATAAACACTTCTAATTATTTAACTGTTCCTTCTAAGTGATTGATTCTGATGGCTATCGCGCGAACGTCGGCATCGTACTGAGTAATCAGGACGGCGCTGTGCTGTGGGCGCGGCGAGCCGGTCAGGATGCCTGGCAGTTCCCCCAGGGCGGCATCAACCCGGATGAAACCCCCGAGCAGGCGATGTATCGCGAGTTGTGGGAAGAGGTCGGTCTGAAACCCGCAGATGTCGAGATTCTGGGGGCGACCAATAGCTGGCTGCGTTACAAGATTCCCAAGCGCATGGTTCGCCGCTATAGCCACCCGCTGTGTATCGGACAGAAGCAACGCTGGTTTTTGTTGCGCATGCACAGCAGTGAAGAGCGTTTTCGTCTGGATGTCTCGAACAAGCCCGAATTCGATGACTGGCGTTGGGTCAACTACTGGTATCCGGTCAACAATGTCGTTTATTTCAAGAAGCGCGTTTATCGTTGTGCGTTACAGCAGCTCCAGCCCCACCTCTAACCCCAGGGACTGACCGGGCCATGCCTTCGCTTATTCACACCCTGCAAAAAATCATCAAAAAGGTTGATCAGGCGCCTGATATTCAGCATGCGCTGGATTACATCGTGCAAAACCTAATCGAGGCCTTACATGTCGATATCTGTTCGGTTTTTATAAATAACGAAGAAGAACAGGAAAATCTGGTCATGATGGCGACCCATGGCCTGAATGAAGGTGCGGTCGGTAGTATTCGTCTGCAGACCGGCAAGGGACTGGTGGGCCTGGTGGCGCAGAAGGCCGAACCCTATCGGGTGGATGATGCGCTGTCACATAAGGGTTTTGTGTATTTCGAAGGGTCGGGTGAGGAAAACTTCCCGGTGTTCATGGGTGTGCCTATCATCTCGCAGCGCAAGATTCTGGGTGTGCTCGTGGTGCAGCGTCGAGAGGGGCCGTTCGATAATGACGACGAGGCCTTTCTGACGACGCTGGCGGTGCAACTGGCCAACGCAATAACGCATGCCTGGAGCAGTGGTCATGTCGACCAGATGCTGCGCGGCGGTGATTCGTCGGTGTCCTGTACCCTCAGTGGTATCGCTGGTGCGCCCGGGATGACCATGGGTCGCGCCGTGGTTATCAGCCAGGGCGTGGACTTGCACAATGTGGCCGACAAGAAGGTCGAAGGCGACGAGGCTATCGAGCGCGAGAGGGTGTCGTTTCACATTGCTGTCGAGCTGGTGCGCAACGCGCTGTTGGGGCAGGCCGAAAGTCTGCGTCAAAGCCTGCCCGAGGAAGAGTGTGCGCTGTTCGTGGCCTACGCGCAGATGCTGGACAATGGTTCCTTGATCGACGATACCTACCGGCGCATAAACGAAGGTATCTGGGCTGCCTCGGCCTGGACCCGGACGATCAACGAACATGCCGAGGTATTTGCCTCGATGGATGACGATTATCTGGCCGAGCGCGCCAATGATATTCGTGATCTGGGACGCCGCGTGTTGCAGCGGATCATTTCCAAGCAGGAGGGTATTCGCCAGTATCCGGAGCACATTGTGATGGTGGGCGAACAAATCTCGGCAACGGACCTCGCCAGCCTGCCGCTGGAGCGAGTGCAGGCGATTGTGTCGGAGCATGGATCGGCCGCATCGCATGTCGCCATTCTGGCCCATGCGCTGGGCATACCGGCGGTGATGGGTGTATCCAATCTGCCGTATACGCGCATGGAAGGTCTGGTTGTCGTCGTCGATGGTTATAGCGGCAAGGCCTATATCGATCCCAAGCAGGAGTTACTCAACCATCTAAAGATTTACATCGAGCAGGAGCGCAAGATTGCCGATAGCCTGCTGGAACTCAAGGATAAACCGGCTGTTACCACCGATGGTTACCGCGTCTCGCTGTATGTCAATTCAGGCCTGATGTCGGACCATACGCCATCGTTGCGCAGCGGGGCGGAAGGGGTCGGGCTGTATCGCACCGAGATTCCATTTCAGGTGCGTGAAAGCTTTCCCAGCGAGGATGACCAGTACCGAATCTATCGTGATGTGCTGAAGACCTTTGCCGGGAAACCGGTGGTGCTGCGCACGCTGGATGTGGGCGGCGACAAACCCCTGAGTTATTTCCCGATTCGCGAAGATAACCCGTTCCTGGGCTGGCGCGGCATCCGCTTCACGCTGGACCACCCGGATATCTTCATTGCCCAGGTGCGAGCCATGATTCGAGCCAATCAGGGCCTGGAGAATCTGCATATCCTGCTACCCATGATCAGCAGCATTCAGGAACTCGATGATGCCTTGATATTGATCCATCGCGCCAAGGACGAGGTGCAGGAAGAACTCGAGGAAACCCTGCGTTTTCCGCATGTTGGCGCCATGATCGAGGTGCCTTCGTCAATCTACCAGATCGATGAAATCTGCCAACTGGTGGACTTTGTTTCTATTGGCACAAATGACCTGACGCAGTATCTGCTGGCGGTCGACCGTAACAACGAGGCGGTGGCCGAACTGTTTTCCTCGTTACACCCCTCGGTATTACGCGCCATGGAGCAAGTAGTCGTCGGCGCCGCGCGTCAGGGCACGCCGGTAAGTGTGTGCGGTGAGCTGGCCGGTGATCCGATGGGCGCCATGGCCCTGCTCGGCATGGGGATTCAAAGCCTGTCGATGAGTACCGGTAGCCTGCCTCGGGCCAAGAAGGTGATCCGCTCGTTCGCGCATGACGAATTAGTGGCGTATTTCCAGGAAGCGCGGTCGATGCTGGATGCCCAGGATATACGTGATTTCTACATCGAAAAGCTCGATGAGCGTGGCCTTGGTTACCTGATTCGAGCTGGCGGCTAGGTGTCTCGTTCAGGCGGGTTTCAGCACCGCCAGCAGAATGACGGCAAACAATACCAGCACTGGCAGTTCGTTGAACCAGCGATACCACACATGGCTGCGTGTATTGCGATCCTCGGCAAAATCTTTCACCAGTTTGCCGCAATACAGATGAAATCCGACCAGTAACACGATCAGGCCAAGCTTGATATGCAGCCACAGCATGTGACCATAGGCGGCCCAGGCATAATCAATCAGCATCCAGATGCCAAAGCCCAGCGTCAGTAGCATCCAGGGCATGGAGAATCTATACAGCTTGCGTTCCATGATCTTGAAATGTTCGCTGGTTTCCTTGTGTTCCGTCATGGCGTGATTGACGAACAGGCGCGGCAGGTAAAACAGGCCGGCAAACCAGGCGACCATGAAGATAAGATGAAAGGCTTTAATCCATAGCATGTGTCAGACCGTCAACTGCTTGAGTTTTTTATTGATGAGATTGAAATCGAGCTTGCCGTCCAGCTTTAGCACGATTTCTCCGTTGGAATTGATGACAAAGCTGGTCGGTGTAACCTGAACGCGGCCAAAGGCAGTTGCGATGGCGCTGTCGAGATCGAGATACACCGGGTATTGCATGGCCGCACGCTTATGCGCTGCGAGCACGTGATCGGGCCGGTCATAGAACATCGAGATACCCAGTAATTCGAAATCGTGACCGCGCCCGCCCTGCTCGTACAGCGTGTTCAGGGCATCAACTTCGTGCATGCAAATCACGCAGGTTGGCGACCAGAAGGTAACGAGTAGCGGTTTGCCATGAAAGTCCGCGAAATGCTGCTGTTCACCGTCGATGCGCTGCAACATCAGTGTGTGATCAATGTGTGGGTAGACCTGGCGCTGACTGAGGGTGAGTACGATCGCGATAGCGATTAGCGCGAACGACAGCAGCAGCTTGCGGGTTGGCATTCGAATCTTGAGTCAGAGCATTTTGTCGAGGCCCGGATTATCGTATTGATGAGCATTGGGTTCAATGTATAATTCGGCGCTCGTTTCCTTACGGGCGCAGCGTTGTCGCGCCCGGTCCTTGATCACCAGCTTAGTGGATCCTTGAAAAATGATTAGTGCAGGTATTGTGGGGGGCACCGGTTACACGGGTGTTGAGTTGTTGCGTTTGTTGGCCTTGCATCCGCAGGTCGAGCTCAAGGTGATAACTTCCCGATCCAATGTCGGCATGGCGGTCAGCGACATGTTTCCTAATCTGCGCGGTAAGGTTGATCTGGCGTTCAGCGAGCCGACGGCAGACAATTATAAACAGTGTGACGTGGTGTTTTTCGCGACCCCGAATGGCACCGCCATGCACGAGGTTGAAGAATTGCTGGAAGCAGGCATTCGAGTCATCGATCTGGCGGCTGACTTTCGACTCAAGGACATTGACGAATGGGAAAAATGGTATGCCATGACACATGCCAGCCCGACGCGTGTCGCTAGCGCCGTGTACGGCCTGCCAGAGATCAACCGCGACAAGATCAAAGGCGCGCAACTCATTGCGAATCCGGGTTGTTACGTGACGGCAGTGACCCTGGGATTGTTGCCGCTGCTGAAGAATAAACTGATTGATCCGACGAGTATCGTTGCGGACTGCAAGTCCGGCGTCAGCGGCGCCGGACGCAGCGCCAAGATTCCGCTGCTGTTGACCGAGTCCAGCGAGTCGGTCAAGGCATATTCGGTGGCGGGTCATCGCCACTACCCTGAAATTAAACAAAACCTGCGTGAGATCGATGCGCGCGCGGATCTGGTTTTCGTGCCGCATCTGATGCCCATGATTCGCGGCATTCACGCTACTCTCTACGCCGAGGTGACGGGTGATATGGATTCCATGCAGTCGGCTTTCGAAACGCTGTATGCCGACGAACCCTTTGTCGATGTATTACCACCCGGTGTGTATCCCGAAACGCGTTCGGTCAAGGGTTCCAACTATTGCCGCCTGAGCATTCAGGCCTTGCCGGATTCTAATCGCGTCGTGATCATGTCGGTGATCGATAATCTGGTAAAGGGAGCCTCTGGCCAGGCCGTTCAGAACATGAACCTGATGATGGGCTTGCCTGAAACCATGGGGCTGGATGCGCTGGGTCTGATGCCGTGAGTGGCGCTCACTCGGGATTTCAGATACGCCAGTACAGCCCGCTCAGGCTGTGGATCGGTAGCCTGCTCATCGTTGCGCTGGCCGTCATCGTGTTTTTGATCGGCAGGGTCTACCAGTCCTACGAATTGACCGAGTTGAAGATGGTTCGCGAAACGCTTGAAAGCCGGATCGAAGACCTGCAGAACAGAAACGCATCGTTGGTGCGGCAGAACGCGCAATTGGCCAGTGACCGCAAGATCGAACACGACGCCTATAACAAGGTCAACAAGGAACTGGTGGCGTTGCAGAAAGAGTTGCTGGAACAAAAAGAGCAGCTCGTTTTTTATCAGGGCATCGTCAGTCCGGAGGAATTGGCCCTGGGTATCAATGTTCAGTCGTTTGAGCTGAATAAAAAAAATGATCTGGGTCTATACTCTTTCAAACTCGTATTGACCAAGCGTGGTGAAAGCAACCAGTACGTTAAAGGCACGATTGATTTCAATATCAAGGGGCAATCACAGGGAGCGGTGAAAAATCTTGCGATGAAAGACATCATGCAGGATTACGAAGATGCGGATGCGAAATTTTCATTCCGCTACTTTCAGGTCTTTGAGGGCGCGCTGCAGATCCCTGAAGATTTCAATCCCTACGATATTGAGCTGGATGTCAAACCGACAACACGCAAGATCAAGAATTTTTCAGAAACCATATCCTGGACGCAGGCTCTAGTAGGGGGCGAATACTAATATGTTCGGACGTAAGAAAAACTTCAATACCGCCAGAATCGATACGCTGATAGGACAGGGAACCGTCATCCGCGGCGATCTGGCTTTCAGCGGTGGCCTGCATGTCGATGGCAAGATCATCGGCAATGTGCACGCCGAAGAAGGCAGTGATGCGTTGTTGATCCTGAGCGAATTCGGTCAGATCGAAGGTGACGTCAAGGCGCCCAACATGGTGTTGAATGGCGAAATCATCGGCGATGTATTTGCATCCACCCGTGTTGAGCTTGCCCCCAAGTCACGCATCAATGGCAGCGTTTATTACAACCTTATCGAAATGGCGATAGGCGCCGAGGTCAATGGTGGCCTGGTGCATGAAACGGCTGCAGACCGTTCGCCCAAACGACTCGAAAACAAGTCAGCCGAGAATGCCGAGCTTGCCGAACTGGCCGCAAAGTAACGCATCGCTTGTCGCTGACGGTAATAGTTGACTAATTTAGTCAGGAAAGTTATCGTTGCCTTCATCGTATTTCAGGACTTGTTAATATGGTCAGTGTCAATATCAGTACCAATTTTGGCGTTGCGCTTGGCGCGCAACCGGCAAAAACCGATCTGGGGTTTACCGAAGCGGCGGCCCACAAGGCCAAAGCCCTGATTGACGGGGAAGGTAATCCCAGTCTCAAACTGCGCGTTTTCGTGCAGGGTGGAGGATGCTCCGGCTTTCAATATGGTTTCACCTTTGACGAGAACAGGAATGACGGCGATCATGTGATCGAGAAGAATGGCGTAACTCTGGTTGTCGATCCGATGAGCTACGAGTACCTGGCCGGGGCCGAAGTTGATTACCGGGAGAGTCTTGAGGGCTCGATGTTCGTCATCAATAATCCCAACGCGGTTTCTACTTGTGGTTGCGGGGCGTCGTTTTCGGTCTGAGCGAACCAGACGAGTCAATCAGGACCCGGGTCAGTCATTTGCCCCGGGTTTTTTTGTGCCTGATATTCAGGCACAAAAAAACCCGCCGGTTAAACCGGCGGGGAGATTTTTG